>UMGX01013997.1_pt1 | contig 35695 bp, 30 predicted proteins | sample 1965411 | NCBI WGS metagenome assembly UMGX01 (sample SAMEA4836086, study PRJEB28245) | human gut metagenome | biome: gut microbiome; material: fecal sample | place: Denmark | collected 2008 | reverse complement strand
ACAGGCGGGTGCCGGACCCGCCGGCGAGGATGATGCCCTTCATCGGGATGGCTCCTTCACTACAATGAATAACAACAGTAAAACGTCATTGAGTATACAGCGACGCCTCCGAGGAACACGTCCCTGCATAAAAACCAGGCAAGAGCACGACGTCTACGGCATCTCGGAGTAGTAGATCGCCGTACTCGCCGGCCCATGGTACGGATCTCCCTGGACATAGTATCGGCTCCAGATACTGCGCATCTTTCCCTGCTCGCGAATAAAACGTGCTACGTTCGCATCGAGAGTGTCAGAGCCTCGGCTGAACGATTCATAGTGATACAGCAGGGCATCGGGTGTAAACACGACCAATTTGCCCGTCTCGCGCACGCGCAGGCAGTAGTCCACATCGTTGAACGCGACGACGAAATCCTCGTTGAGCCCACCGAGCGCATCGAACACGGAACGCTTCGTCATGAGACAGGCAGCGGTTACGATACTCAGGTCCTGCACAAGCTGTGCGCGGCGCATATAGCCAGGGTCATCGCGATCGAGATGGCTGAAGACGTGCATCGGACCCGCATTATCATTAACGTTACCGCACTTGATCATCATCACGCCGGCATGCTGAACCGTATCGTCGGGGAACAGAAGCTTCGCGCCCACGATGCCGACATCCTCGCGCTGGCACAAGCCAAGCATGGCCGATATCCACCCTGCCTCAATCACCTCGATATCGTTGTTGAGCAGTAACAGGTATTCACCGGAAGCGTGTTTGGCACCAAAGTTGTTGATCGCGGAATAGTTGAACGGCCCATCCCACGTCACCACACGCACGTTGTCGTAGCGCTCCTGCACCTCACGGTAATACTCGAACGTCTCGTCCTGGACGCTATTGTTCTCGATGACGATGATCTCGAAGTTGCGATAGGTCGTCTTCTGCTCAACTGAATCGATACAGCGGCTGAGCACCTTCACGCTGTCCTTATTCGGAATCAGGATACTCACCAGTGGATCACCGGCCACCTCATACGTAACATGGTAGAAGCAGGCGTTCTCGGTGCCCTCCGCCGTGGCTGCCAGCCCGCAGCGATCGAGGTGCTCCTGCAGAGCCTTGCGGCCGGCCTCGTCCGCATAGCCCTTGTTGCCAGCGCTCTTCGCAGTCGAGGTGTCACTGATACGCCAGTGATATAGCACATCAGGCACGTGCGCGATATTGGTCGTCCGCTCGACCAAACGCAACAGGAAATCGTAATCCTGCGCCCCGTCGAACTCGGAGCGTAGCATCAGGTCCTTGGCATACGTTGCACGGACGGCCAAAAGGTGCGTGATGTAATTGTGGCAACGCAGCAAGTCGAGGTTGAAATCGGACTTGAAGTGCGGGGCAACGTACTGGCCCTCCTCGTTGAGGAAATCCTCATCGCAGTAGAGCGCGTCGAGCGCCGGGTCCTGCCCGATGCGTTGAGCGTACTTGAGCAACGCAAACGGATCGAGCGTGTCGTCGTGGTCGAAGAAAACGACGTAGTCGCCACTAGCCTGCTCGATTCCGACGTTGGTGTTCGCCGCGATGCCAGCGTTATCGGCCAGCTCGATCACCTTGATGCGATCGTCATCGAGCACGTCGAGGGCGGCCGCGAGCTCCTTATCCTCAGGGCTGGCATTCAGCAGAAGCAGCTCCCAATTGCGGTAGAGCTGCCCCTGAACAGAGCCAACCATGTCACGCAGAAAGTGAAGCGGCGTGCGGAACAGCGGAACGATGATGCTGAACCGAGGGCCAGAGCAATCCGCATAGGCATCTGCGTCGATGCAGGTTAACAATTTCTTTCGTGCCAGTACACGCCCACGATACTCATTCAGCCCCGCGCAGCGATACATCAAAGGAGAGCAACTTGCGGCATAACCGCCGCGCGCCGCCGCGTCCAGACACAAAAAGCCAGCCTTGTTCCCCTGATCGCTCTCCGCAAGCAGACAATAGGTGGAGCCGTCTGCGGGAATCCGGAGCGTGAAGCTCACCTCGCGACGCGGCATCCCCAGCACGTTCGATTCCTCGACCTTGCCAAAGCTCAAGTCAGACGTCTCGACAGCCCGGCCCATGCCGTCAAGCAGCCGAAACATGGCGTAATCCCCCGCGGGCAAGCAGGCATACCCCTTGACGATGTACTGCTGCTTCGTGGGAGCCTCGACGAACACCTGCGGCGTAATGTGGATCTGCTTGGAATACGTCGAGCGGTCGATGTCGCGCATCGCCATGGCGCGGTCGTACGAGAACTTGTAATTGAAGCGCGAAGCCCACTTGATGGCGAAACGCGAATACATCTTTCGAGCGTGGCGCAACTCCGAGCCGTGCTCATCGTACTGGCGCATCTCAACCGACACGCGCTTGGTATCGAGCAGCGGAACGACGGCGACATAGCGACATATGTCCTGCTCATCCGTCTCCACATGATATGCCTCGATTGGAAGCTCGACACCTTCTTCCGAATGAGAGAAGAAGAGAACCTCGCTCGCCCGGTCATGCATCTCAAACTCGACGGCGAGATACGCGACTCCTTGACCTCTGCATATTCCCGTGCAACGCATAGCACAACCCTTTTCCTGAACAAGGAGGGCGACCGCCTAGCGGTCACCCTGCAACATCGTATCGATCATCTTGGCGATGGACTCTCCGTACCCGTCTCCCGGGACCGCCCACTTGCCGTTCAAATCCTCAAGTAGCGGAGCGCACCCACGTTTGACGAGGTCAAAGCGTGGGTCAACGCACGCCTGTGCAAGTGGGTCCGTCGAGGCGTACGCCTTGAGGTGCTGCACCTGGGCTCGAATGCCGGTTCGAACGTCCTTGAAGGAGGCGGCATTGCCCGGCGCCGAATTCACGGCACCCAGGCCGCAGAAGTTGCACTGCTCCACCTTGACGGCGCCGCCGAAGCACAGCCAGCCCGTCTCCTTCATCGCCTGTGCGAACACGACTTCGGCGCGAACGCCCTCGGCCTTTGCCTCCTCCTGCACGATTGTGCAGAAATCCTGCAGGGTCGGCGCGCCGTAGTTCGTGTACACGCTGGCCGGGTACGTGGACTCGCCAACACTCTTGCGATAGTAGGCGACCATCTGCTCGACGGAGGCCTGCGACGCGCCCATGATGGGCGTGCGGCTCACGGGAACGGCGTCCTCCGCCACGCCATACCAAGCCACGCCCTCCCGCTTCCAACCGCGCTGGCCGAGCACCTGGTATTCGTTGTAATCCTTGGTGTAGTGGTGGTTCAGCGTGCCCTCATGGTAGAGGCGGTATACCGGCACGCCCTCCGCCTCATCGGAGTACCAGGCCACGCCCTCCTGCTTCCAACCACGGCCGGCGAGCACCTGGTACTCGTTGTAGTCCTTGGTGTAGTGATGGTCACGCGTACCCTCGTGATACAAACGGTACACTGGAACAGCGGAGGAATCGCGCGAATCCCACGCCACACCCTCCTGTTTCCAGCCACGACCGGCGAGCACCTGGTACTCGTTCGCATCCATGGTGTAGTGATGATCGAGAGTGCCTGGATGGTACAGGCGGTACACCGTCTTGATGGGTGCGGCAAACGCCGCCTGGCAAGGCGCCATAAACAGTGCGCCCGCCGCGGCAAGCACTACCACACATGCGATAACGCGATTCTTCTTCATATGGGCCGTTTCCCCTATTCGCTCACTAAACAGCTACACAACGCCGTCTACTCCTTGGAGTACCAGGCGATGCCCTCCTGGGTCCATCCACGGCCACCAAGCACCTGGTACTCCCAGGCGTCTTTCGTGTAGTGGTGATCGAGGGTGCCACGATGGTACAGGCGATAGACCGGCTTGCCCTCGCCCTTGGGCGCAGAATACCAGGCAATGCCCTCCTGCTTCCAACCACGGCCACCAAGCACCTTGTACTCCCAGGCATCCATCGTATAGTGATGATTAAGCGTACCAGGATGATACAAACGGTAAACCGGAACTCCGTGATCCTTGTCATCGGAATGCCAGGCAATGCCCTCCTGAATCCAACCACGAGCACCAAGCACCTGGTATTCATTCGCATCCATGGTGTAGTGATGGTCGAGCGTCGGGGCATAGTAGAGGCGGTACACCGTGCCCTCGGCATACGACAGGCCGTAGTAATTGGCAATACCGCGCGCATCCGCGATGCCAAGCGACTGCAGCTTCGCATCGCTGTTCAGGAAGTTGTTGTAATCGCTCCAATTGTCCAGAAACGCATGTTCCACGATGATCGCCGGCAGGTTGGACTTGCGCGCCTCGCGAATAATGCCGTAGTAATCACCGTTGCTGCCATCGGGATAATCGAACTTCGGGTCCGGATCGATCCAACGGAACTTGACGCCGCGATTGGCCAAGCCGAGCTTCTCCAGCCGAGAGAGAATCTGATTGCCCAAATCCGTGCCAACGGCATGCGTCTCGTTGTTATAGCTCGTGTTGTGCGGTGCCCACACCTCAGCGCCATAGGCATTACCAACACCGGTGGAGTTCAGGTGCAGGCTCACCAGCACATCGGCACCCTGATTGAGCGCACGCTGTACGCGCTCACGCAGCTCACTCGAGGAGCCCAGGCGATCATCGGGCGTCACGGTGAACACGGCGGTGACGTTCTGGTACGTATCGAGCTCTGCCTTGCAGAACTGCGCGATCTTCCACGTGGCATTCGCCTCAGAAGCGCCATTTGCGACGGCACCAGAGCTCACGCCCACATGGCCCGGATCAAGCGCGATGACCAGCGGGCCGCTCTTCTCGGGGTTGGCCGCACGCGAACGACTCGCCGCCGCAACGGCAGCCGATGCCGCCTCCTCGATTGAGCCCGACTCCGCCAGCTCATCTCCATCGTCACCGATATACACATGCAGGTCGGGGCCACTTGCCGCTTCGCCATCCGAAAAGGCAAGCGCCATAGGCGCGACCGTATAGCTGCGATATGATTCATCGACCTCAGAAAGGTCGATCTCGTAGGCGGTGCCGTCCACTTTGAACTGGAGACACGCCACCTCACAGGAACCCATCCCCGAGGGAACAAAGGTAAACAGCAAAGCGTTATCCTGCACGCCGGAAACCGTGCACACCTGCTCGGCGCCTGCTTCATCCTGCACGGTCAGAACGGCCGCAGACACACCCGCATGCTGCGAGAGCGACACGACGATGCTCTGCTCTGCACCAACCTCAAGCCGGGCATTGTCGATGTACAAAAACGAGATGGCATCAGTCGGCGAAAGCGGGGCCGCCTCGGCGAACTCCTCACCATAGACCCGACCAGCCGCCAGCATCGCCGTCGAAGCAGCAACGAGCGAGGCCGACGCGATGGCCCCGCGACGAGAAATGCACGTATCTTGGGACATAGATCCCCTCCTGATACAAAACGAGTAATCTCAACGCCTACATAAACAAATGTACATATTTAAGTAAAAGTAGACGAATGAATTTTACAAGGGGTGAATCAGCGATGGATATCACCAATCTTACAGAATGACGATATCCATCGTTGTCAAGCGACATCCCTACGGAAGCATAAGCGCGGCTGCACAAAAACGCACCATATAGAACACGTTGAGCACAACGTATGAGCTCATAAGCAACATCATCGGGTTCTTCCAACGTACGGCCAGGCCATTCGAACACAGCGCAATCAGCAACAAGGGCAGAACAGGAAGAAAGTACCTGCCTTGCACGCCGCGGATAACCAACTCGGTATCGAACGTATGCCCAATGCACATCGAAAACATGATTCCGGCAACGCATAGGCAGAACAACACCGCACACGTACCACGGAACAGCCCGCGACCGCGCATGGTATCCGGTTTATCGGACTGCATGCACAGCGCACCAATCACGGCATATGCCGCCATGAGAAGTGCCGGCGCTTCCAAATTCTCCTGAAGCCACGCCAGGCTACCGCCAAGCATCGTAAATACGTAGTAGGCACCGTAGGTATCGAGGGTGCGCAAGAACAGCTTTAACGTCATGGCCGGTTGAGAAAGTAGCAAGCCGACGCTGTAGAAACGCCCAACCTCATCGCCGCGCATCTGTACCGTCGAAGCCGAGGAGGCCAGCTCTGAAACAGAGAGGAGGCGAAACGCCACAAGCGAACACGCCGCGACAGCGAACACCCCTACCTTGAAGATAAACGCCGACTTTCGAGAGGAGAAGCGATGGGCGGGAATGAAAAGAACGAGCAGGATGCTAGCGGAGTAGACGACCTTGCACGGCGCCACCGCGGCAGCCAATACAGCAATCGGCACCAAGTCGCGGCCCCGCAAGCGACCCTTACCGTACATCGCGCGTAAGATGCAGGCAATCAGCAGCATGGAAAGTCCAATGATGCCCGAATCATATGAATACGAGGCCGCCAAATGCAGGGTCATGGGCAACAGGGAAGTTACCACGATTGCATTTTTAAATACAGGGGCAATCTTATAGGCACCAAGCGCACACGCAACGAAAACGATGATCGACCCGAAACGACCAAGGTAAAAGAGGGCAACTGGCCCAAGATTAAGCACGCGTGCCAGCACGACGCCGGCCACCGATCCCACCTTTGCGACAGCATTCTCTGAACCAAGATTAAAGTCGTATGCCTCGATTTCTACAGCACCATCTGGATAATCAACGGTGCCGCTCAGCAGTCCCTGCGTTGCACGATAGACGCCACGGTCGATCTCGTACAGCTTATCTTTCTCAATTGCACTCCGTGTCATATGGTCGCACAGCTCTTTGTCCGCAGCACGCATGGGCATGGGATTGGAATCCAAGCCGTTTCCTTCACCGAGTACCACGTTGGACAGCCAGTAGCTAGCATAAAAATGATGCAGTTCATCTGGAGCAGAAAGGGGCGGAAATGCAATGGCGAACACAATGCAAAACGATGTAAGAGCCGATCCAAAAGCAATAGCCTGACGCTTTTCGCCATCCAAGTAGCCCGCAACCGTACAAAACACGACGACCGAAGCCGTAAGTGAAGCCAGCGCTGCTACCAACAGAAAAACTGTGGAGGCGCACTCCTTAAACCAGAACCAAGACGCCAAAAACAAGCAAGCGCATACCGCTAGCGAAACGATACATGCAACGCGTTTCTCCTTTAGATACCGTCCAATGGACGTTATTTCGACATCAGTCACGTCAATCCCCATGTAATTACGTCTTACAATATTTAACAGTTACCCAACCCATCATAGTCTAAGGAATCAACCGAAGCCTCGTTCACACACGAATCAGCAGCGATCAAGCCACATAGTCTTAATGAGCTGACGCGCCGTAGCACCCCAAGGGCGCGATTCATCGACCCGATTCCTGCAGCGACTGCCCATACGCGATAAGTCGAACCTCCACCGCAAAACGCCGCAAATGATCGAAAAACGCAGCAGAATCGGCCCTGAATTACAAAGCCTTATTAATCGTCCGGCATGGGCTCTCGCGCATCGCCAAAGCCCTTCACACAAGATGACAAACCGCACACGGCTGCCTTAAGCAACAACGTTGAGAAATAACGATCGCATGTCTGAACGATCATATCAAAAACGCATTTCCGAACATCAGGTGCACGGAACCACAATTTAGGGGAACAAGCGCGACTTGTTTATTGCCCGCAAACCTCAAGCCCTAAAACTTATGGCTATAGAAACGCGCGTTGATAACAACGCAGTCGGATGGATTGCCTATCAAATATTCAAGAAGCTTCCATCGACTGCGCCGAGTACGCGATGGCGAGCAACCGCCCAGAATCCAAGAGGGCAAGTTAACGAGACCCCTAAACGACTGAGGTCAGCCATATATACCAGCCACTCAGCCCATGGCGTGCAGCGAAGCCAAGCAATTGAACAGGATAATCGCACAAAATGCCAGCAGACCCGCGCTCGGGAGCGAGTCAGAGGGGACGAGCCCTCCACCCCTCCATCAGACAGTACAATTGCAGCCGCTTGAACAGCGCATACGGGGGCCTGTCGCCCACGTCACGCATACTCGGCGAAACAGCCTATGGCATGCAAGCCAGGTCACAGCGAAATCCACACTTGAAGCCGCAATAGGATTCATGGGGCCGACCGAACCCTCAACGTATCTGAGCGACATTCTCCGCAAGTAGCCACCCCATCGTTGTCACAGGACGGCTCAACAAGATAACGCACTTGTCAAATTCGACGTCGCAACACGGTCGGCCTTAAATAGAAGGTCCAAGTTGAGCTCACATATCTAGAGACAATTCTCATAGGAGAAATCTTTACCTGCTAGGCCCCATCTTCCAAAAGATAAGACGCAATTCAATTCCCCAGACAATCCAATTGTGAATAGCATATTGAGTAATAGCGCTTAATCTACATCTCTGAGCGCGATTTCCTGTATCAGAGACGTAAGCCTATCTCGCAGCCTTGCGTATTTAACAGTCGTCGAGAAATCACGGACTACAAGAACCGCAACGACATACAAAAAGACGAAGTTTGATGCAGCCTGAAACCCCAGTGCTTGAGAAACCACAGCAGCAATTTGCGGAAAGATAGCCAAAACAACAAAACTCAGCGAAAAGAGCAACCAAAATACGGCGTCCATCGCCTGAATCTGAGATTGGCGAATCTTTCTCACGATAAAGAACAAGACGAGCAGGGCGCTTGCTACGAGAACGAATCGGAGCGAAGGCGTCATATCTACCCCCTAAACCATTGAGCAAACAGAATAGATGTGCATGCACGGACCATATAAGCAACGGATTTAGAAAGGCTCAGATAGCTCTCGCCCGCCACTCGTTCCCTCATGGAAACCTGTACCTCAGATACGGATGCACCCCTTCTCATAAGATACGCAATGGTCTCTGGCTCTGGACTAAGAGAACAATCTGAAGCAAACTTCTCAATCATCTGGTGGTTGAACATACGAAGCCCACTCGTAGGATCGGAAATGACTTGTCCAGTCGTCATACGAATAATCGAAGAGATCAATCTAGAACCGATCATTCGAGCGGAGTAGTCTTTTTTTTCTGAAACGAATCGCGAACCGATCACAATATCGGCTCCGCTGGCGCGCATTACCTGCGCCATCACTGAAAGAAATTCCGGGCGATGCTGTCCATCCGCATCAAATTGAACGGCGCATGAATAACCATGCCGCAGCGCATATCTCATACCAGTCTGAAAGCCGGCGGTAAGACCAACATTGGTAGGCATATCGATAAAAGGATACCGATTCTCCAAACAGATATCACGCGTTCCATCAGTTGATCCATCGTTTATGATGATGAAATCAATTGAAGGAGCCTTCTGTTTGAGCTCTTCAATTGTCGACCTAAGGCTTTCCTCCTCATTGTAGGCGGGCACAATCGCCAAGATCCGTTCCGTCATACCAATCCAAACATGCATTCCAACAGTTCAATAAGTATACGCGATGCGTGTGTGCACGTTCGCCGTAAGCTCGATTCGAGACAGCTCTACCAACTCATCGTTTGCCCCGATCGAGAAAGCATACAGCGATACATGAAAATGAGCTGCCCAAATAGATGCATACGATACGCACACAGAGCAATATATGCCTTAAGGAACAGGCCTTTTTTCGTGAAACAATAGTTCATTCCAAGGTAATCACTTGCCTGCCACTCTGAAAAATTGGAATCAAGAAAACCCTTAGCCTCTGCTGCAAATCTTCGATGATCTTCTGCTGACCCCTCAATCCTAAATTGCATTGACACGCCAAGGTGCACAAATGCAATCACAGACAGAACCTCAAGATAGCTCGAGGGGGCACCCATACTTTCATAGATACCACGCACTTGCTGAAGAGAATTCATTCCAGCAAGAACCTGATTGTAAGTAACGCTGTTGATAAGCGAACCCGATCGAACGTAGTAATTCACGAGGGGCTCGGGCACAAAGGAAACTCGCCCCCGCACCCTAAGACCCGCAAGGAGAAGAAGAATCAAGTCATCAAACATAACAGGCTCGTCATCAATCTGTGGAATTGACTTGAGAACTTGGGCACGAAAAAGCTTGTTCCAAGGAGCTGGATTGACGGAAATCATTTCCTCAGGATGCTCGGGAACTAAAAAAGACGTACGCTCGGAACAGAACTCCTCACTAAGGATCTCATCAGTTCCCGAACGCTTGCGATAAAAGCCACAAATAGTGATATCCGAATCGGTTTGAGTGGCCTTCTCGTACAGGGCAAGCAAATAACGGGCATCGACAGTATCATCTCCATCTACAAACGCGATGTAGTCACCTTTTGCAGCAGAAATACCATCAAGCCGAGCCGCCCACGGACCTTCGTTATCTTTAGAAATTAAGTTGACCAAGCTGGACCTAAGAGCAAACTCCGCCAAAACACCAGCGGTGTTGTCGGTAGAGCCATCATCGATGCAGATAATCTCCTGGGGGAGAAGTTCTTGTGAAAGGAGAGAATCCAAGCAAGCGCTAATATATTCCTCACAGTTATAGCAAGGGACAACAACACTAATCGGTGCTGATTCCTTTAGCGTGTCTTTCGTCGTGCACTCATTCTGTTCGGGCAAATTCATGCTATTCCCCCTTCTTTTCGCCCATCACATTTGGGTATAGATTGCTGAATCACGAACAGCGCTTAAAACATTCTAATAGAGTTAAAATATCCGTATTTCACTCTAGACCCGCTTGGAAATTACATGAACACCGAGACTCAAAAGTCACTCAAATCGAATATGATCTGGAACTCAATCGGGTCCCTAACGTACTTTGGATGCCAATGGCTCATCACTATCCTAGTTGTCCGTTTATCATCAGGATATGAGACTGCGGGTACGCTAGCGTTTGCAATGTCCATAGCCAATATCTTTACTCCACTCGCCCTCTATCGAATGAGAACATACCAAGTCTCAGACCTCGCAAATATCAACTCGACTGCCGATTACATGGGCTTCAGAATCATAACGTGCGCAATCGCCATCATCGCTTGCGGGATATACTCCGCATTCACCTGCCCTGCAAGCGCGCTTCCCAGCATTCTTCTGTATCTCGTGTTCAAAACACTTGAACAGCTCATTGATGTTATTGCCGGTCTCGAACAGAAGGTCATGAGACTCGACCTCGCTGGAAAATCGTTCATCATTCGTGGTGTTCTGACGCTCATCTCGTTTTGTGTGACGCTCTCAGCAACGGGAAGTCTCCCGCTTTCGATAACCTCAATGTCCGTAGTCACCATCGCCATCGGAATGACCTACGATATACCAAATGGAGCACGGTACGACTCGATTGTCCCGAGTTTCCGTTGGTCGAGAATTGAACCGCTTTTAAAATCCTGCTTCTCTGTAACAATCGCGGCAGTGGCAGCGGGAGCAGTCATGACAATCCCCAAGCAGTACCTCGGCATGTCACTCGGCGAAGAGATGCTCGGCATCTACTCGTCACTCGCGTCGCCCGTTGCGATTGTGCAGATAGGTGGAACGTATGTCTACGCCCCATTGATAGGAATGTTCGCTGAACGATACATGGATCGCGATAAATCAGGATTCGTAAAAATTCTAACGCGGGCGACGTTCGCCATGGTGGGGATCGGACTTATAGCCTGCATTGCGTTCTTCCTTGTTGGAAAGCCCGTACTCAAGCTACTATTTGGTGAAGGCATTCTCGCGTATTCTGGGCTCGTGCCACCAATGATCGCCACCTCAATGATTACCGGCTACTACCTCTTTCTGAGTGACCTGCTCCTCACTATGCGGGAATTCATGGGGAGTACGCTTGGCGGTATTCTCGCCTTAATCGCTTCAGTTATCCTTGCCCTCCCGCTCATTAACTCAACAGCGATGAACGGAGTCAGCCTCACTGGATCAATCGCATACGGAATAGGAATCGTGATCAGCCTCATATTTGTCCACAAGCAGCTTTTGCTCCGCTGCAAAACGAATTGATAAGCTGCTATCGAGCCTTCTGAGCAAAGTTAAGGAGGTATTGAACCATCTCAAGCACGCGCCGGCTGGCTGAAGGGTGAATCCGGCTCAAGTGTATAGAGCAGCCCATCGGCGCCGCGATGCTCAATCATATTTGCAAAGGAAGAAACCCCCATCTCCAACCGGAGATTCTCATATATGGTTGTATCGAGTACGTCGTACAGCGGAGCCAACCCCACCAGTTCCCAATCCTCATCGTATAAAACGACCAATTTTTGAGATGGTTGTCCGCATTGCCAATCATGAAATGAAACAGCTGTCTATACACCAGGGAAATCCTGTCTTGGTACGGATCGGGCGACATCTCTGATATGAGGGAGACAAGCCGATTGAGATAGGAGACTCCGCTCGGTTCGTATTTGAAATCCGCCCCTAAGAGACCCGAAGCCTGACAAGCATCAACCTGGTGAAGCCTCCTAGGGACAGCGAGCCCGCCAATATGTCGAGCCCCTGCCGACGGAATCTCCCTATCGTATCGCTCCATTACCAAAATTGGAGCCGTGCCACCAGTGCGGATGAGGAAACAATCTGGCGTATCAATCTCGAATAGCCTTGCCGCTCGCAGGCAAATCGCCTCATTGACCGTCTCGTTGGGGCAAACACTGTTGCAGGCCTTTAGAATGTGCGTGCTCAGCGCAGCACCTCGTGGCAGAAACCACGCCCTCTCTTTAGAACCGGGAGCAAGGTAGAGTCCAATTTTTGACTGTGCACCCGCTAGAGATATGCGGCTCTTCAACGAGTAGCTCACGGCGGTCTCACCCGGCGCTTCCGCAAGCCTGACAAGATCGTTGGTCGCCAGCGGCTCATATGCCCTTGAAACTCAACCTGGCCCTCGTCCGCGGAGAAAATCAAAGCGCCAATCGGCTCGTTGCGCACAGCCTCAAGAACGGTAAAAAATCGTTTCTGCCCGCACGCGTTGAGCGCTCAAACGCCTCCCGCATCGGACCTTCCGGAATCAGACCATCGAAAAATGCTCTCGTTTCTCGAGCAGAAAACCTACCAGAAACCAAAGGCATGCTCCCAGAGATAGGAGCAGCCGTGGACCTATTTAGATACGCCGGGTCATACGAGAACCTCGGACCCTCCTCACCTCCACGTCCAGATTTCTCAAGACGCCCCACGAGTTCGTAAGAACCGTGATACTCCCTCGACACATTCAAGCTACGCATCGAGATCCCTCACCTTCAAGCGTACTTCCACCCCAAGCAGCTCCGCGTAATCCAGCACGACGCCCAGCTGTGCCGTCCGCTTTCCGCGCTCAATCTCGCCAAGGACACGGGCAGAATGTCCGCAATATGCACCAGCCGTTTCCTGCGTAAAGCCGAGCTCTTTTCTTCGCCTTCTCAGCGCATCCCCAATCAGCGCCGCAGTTGAAGCCCGCTCGTCCCGCAGCGGTCGCTCGCGCTCGCTGAGATGGACCCCCACACCCGTAGGAATAGCCTGCCTGCCCCTTATCGCCATAACCAAACCACCAGACATTCGTCACACATGAGATTTCATACTGCTCGGTCATATTTTAAGCCTTCGGCTTATATATGACCGAGCAGTAAGATTTTATATGAAACGCCAATATCTTATCGGGCGGTAAGATTGCTGTATCAAAATCCCAAGGTTTGCGTTGAAGCAATCCCGCTTCAGCAGGCAGATACAACGAATTGCAGTGCATAACAAGCATGCGCATCTACAGGGCAACACCAGATCTCGCACATGCAATCCGCCGTCGAACAATCATCCAGTGATGACAAGCAGGAAACCCCGCATGCTGTGAGTTATCCAGATTCATAGTGAGAGGTATCCCATTTTGGCGGCTTTCGTCTGAAGGAGCGGGATAATCCGCTTCGAGTACACGCAACAGGCGCCTCTGGGCCTCTTATATGAAAATGAGCACAAATCGACTTGGAATTCAGCAGCAAGGGCAATCGTATGGCATTTGCCACAGCAAAAAGTAAGATACCTAGAGCCTCCCCTTTCGCCATAAAAGCACGCCTCAACAGATGTTGTGCTCCCTCAACTCCGCAGTGCAGCCAGAGCATACAACCAGAGCCAGTATTTTGTCCGAACGACATGTCACACTGTAAACACGTTCAATAACGAAGGAGGCAGACATGGACCAACAACACGATACAAACGATAACCCCTGGACCATTTTACAAAGGTTATGCGGCTACATTAAACAAGGGCAGGAGCGCATACCCCTTGAAGGCTATCAATCGACCATACGGACATATAGGAACGCACTTGTTAGGTCTGTATGCAATAACGGAATTGGCAACATTACCATTTTTATCGGCTTCTTATCGGGAATCTGCGAGCTTGCAGCTGTTTTCGCAATCCAACTGGCGCCAAAATTCTTTTCTGGACTCGCAGACAATCCAGGCTGGAATGCCTACACAGAAATAAGTCCAATCACAACAGTTGCCTTCGGTCTGGCTGTTCTTGCGATTGGCAAAATCTTCTCATATGTCTCATCTGAAAAATACAAAGCAAGGCGTGGGCTACCCTCCGTATATCCCCCTTATCGCTGTTCGTGGGCAAACATTTGTTGCACACTCCTGTTCTCCCTCATCCTTTTTTACGCTTGTCTATATTTCTTATCCACCAGCTTCTGGCCCATATGCCTTTTAAGCGCCACCATTTCCGTTTTCCGACTCTCTTGGCTGCTACCCTCATCAGTTCAGATTCCAACAATCAAAGGTCATAAAGAAAAGACCATTCGACTCAATCCTGCGCTTCGTTTATCAATTGCGCTTTTTGCACCCCTATCAGTTGGCCTTGCAATCTTTAAACTTAATCCTTGGCCAGCCTTGCCCCCGTCACAACTTCTAGCCATGACACTAGCGGTGCAACTCTTGTTACTCATGCTCTGGATAGCCGCATCGGGTTCACAAGTGGTTCCAATTTGGCATCAGGAACATCGAAAGAATCGAACACGCAATAAAGCAACTGAGCCCAGGGAAGAAGATGTGCGAACACCAGAAGGGTGGTTTATCCGCAACCTTCCATATAATGTGTTCGAGCTCATCTGCCTGTTCACACTCCTCGTGATCGCTCCCATCATCCCAGCGCCAATCTTCATTTCACTCGATCTGATACCAGTGTTCGCGCCGTAACCATCACGAATTACATCAATGGAACGAATAATCTATTAAGGAATCGGCAAGTTGTCTCAGGGACAAGCCCTTTACGTCGGGAAAGCACGCTCTCTCCAACCGCAGCATCACACACCTGAAGCCGGCACAGCCACGCGTTTGCCGGAGCACGCTATTCCCCAACGGACGAGGCCGCGCGCCAGCTCAGGCAGAGGACCGGCATCGTATCCCTTCTCGACGACCCGCCCCAAAACACGCTGCTCAAGCTCATTAAGCTCCACCGTGCTCGCATCCTTACGATACCCCAACTCGATGGTAACCAAAGGACGCCTGCCGTCGAAGAGCAGTGCACGCTCGGGCACCAGCTGGATATCGGGCCTACCCTCGACAGCCTCACTATTGGGCACTGGATCGCCGGACACCTTGATACCAAAGCACAGGCCGAGCAAGAGCATGTGAAAGGAACTCACCGACGTTATATCGAAATGGCTAGTAGAACATCGAGAATTATCGCGAAATCACGCCGCAGCACCCCAGCCCCACCAGTCACCAGCGCCTCATGCAAGGCGCCGATTAATTGTTACACCAAGGCAGGAAATCAACCCTCAATTTCAAACGGGACTGCGGACGTTTTCCCGTGCGTCCTGCACCGCGTAGTCCATCGCCGCTCGGCGTTCGTCCGGGGTCATCCACCCCAGCCTCTGCGAGATCCTGCCCGAGCGGTACCACTCCATCCAGGCGTCGAGCGGGCCCGCGAACTCGCCGAGCGTGGTCCCGGTCCAGCCCCTCGCGTAGTAGAACTCCTGCTTGAGCGGGCCGAAGAAGCCCTCCGCCCGAGCGTTGTCGCAGCTCATGCCCTTGCGGGACATGCTGCGACGCAGGCCGTGGGACTCGCACCTCGCGATCCACGACGCCGTCCGGTAGTGCACGCCCCGGTCGCTGTGGACGCAGGGGCGCTCCCCGGGGAGCAGGGCCCCGCACGCCCTCTCGAGCGCGGCGTCCGCCACGGCCGCGGAGGGCCGCAGGCCGATTCCCCAGTCGGCTGGCCTGCCGTCGAAGCAGTCTACCACCGGGTTCAGGTAGACCTTCGCGCCGCTCGGGTGCCTCATCTCGGCCATGTCGGCGACCCACAGCTCGTTGGGGGCCGCGGCGCGGAAGTCGTGGGTGCCGTCGGCGCGGAGCGGCAGGCTCGGGGGCGCCGGCGAGGTCTCGCCGGTGTAGCTGCTTCACCTCCTGCGGCGCCTCCTCCTGGCCGTGAGCCCCACCTCGCGCATCAGCCTGCGCACGACCTTCCCGCTCACGCGGACGCCGCCGCGGCGCAGCTGCGCCCAGACGGGCCGGTAGCCGCGCCGGCCGCACGCCTCGAAGGCCGTCTCCACCAGCGGCCGCAGCTCGTCGTCGCGCGCCCCGCGCGGGCGCGGTGGTAGCACCAGGTCCTGCGGGGTATCTCAAGGAAGCGGGCAATCGCCGACGTCGGTAGACCGGTCGCCAGCCTCAATCTCTCTCCGAGCTCGCACCTGCTCCGCATCGGGATCGAAAAGGGGGTGCGAGCCCCCTTTTAGGTTGTCCAACACCGCCCTGAGCAGCAGTTTCTCGATCTGGTCGGGCGTCATCTCGGCGAGCGGCCCCGTCTCCGGATGCCCGTACGGCCCCCTGACCTCGGTCTTCACTCGGGCTCCCCCTCGGGTCGTTCGGGCATCGTCGCCCCCGATTCTACCCGAGCCCCAGGCCTGCCGGTGCAGCTCCTGGGCAGGTCCCCGACCGACCACCTCTTGGCGGCGCCCATCCCGACGCCGGCGAACTTCGCCGCGTCCCTCACGATCATGCCGTCCCCGCGCGCGAGCAGGAACAGCTCGATGTCCTCCTTAATGTACATGCGAGCCTTCAGCCTGGACGCCGTCGAGGTGTCCAACTTTTTGTCCGCAGTCCCTAGTAACTCAAATGCGCGAATCTGAGGTCGGAGCCATCGGGATGGGCGACCATGCAACCCTTATCCTCACAAACTCACAAGGCCTCAAATGGAAGCTGGTTTTAATCTGTGTAAAGACAAACTCACTCACCCTCATATTCTGCCCCAATTGTCTCAAGTGCAAAAAGGAGTCTGACGAGCGAACGCTTTCTCCAACTAGAATAATGCCATAGAGCGAAAGCTATCATTATACAGAGGAGAAACAGCATGAGTCTTGAGAGGTCAGTCACGCCAATCAGGCCCGTTGCTGCGTAGACTGATAATAAGGCAAGCACAAAATTAAGAGCTGTGCAATCGTCTGAAACGGATTTTGCGACATCACGAATGATGCGGATTTTCTTAAAGAGAGAAATCTCCCGGGATTCTTCGCCATCGATCAAGCGATGACCTCCGACAGGATAAAAGGGGAGCAGCCTGAGAGCATGTTCTACTTGCCGCACATCTCCCCTGCTTTTGTTGGACACCTTACAGAGGTATCCGAGTTCTTTGCATCCAAAGCCTTCATAAATAAGGTGAAGCCTCTGTGCACAATATTGATTCCACTCAATCAAGATAGTCTCCTTCAAATTACATGAAGACGCTGGCCCGTACTTTAATCTCCACCCGATAACACCCGCCAGTCACCAGATCAATCAATACCTATCAAGCATCTCATCTGCGTTTTCCAGCACGTACTCCCTCAAAAATGGAACAGAGAACTCGACATAGCCGCGGACGGGACTTTGGATCACCTCGCGCTGTATGAGCGAACGCCGGAATGAGCTCGTGGCCTTTGGCTCCCTTCCCATTCTCTTCGCGACATCGGCGGTCGAAGCACGCTCGCCCTCTTGGGCCATCGCGACGAGATACTCCATGGCACCCTTGGTGACCCTAGAGATCGCGGGCTCATGCACCACTTCGTGAAACCTCGTCATGGCATTTTCTATGCCCAGGCGCACGTCCTCATCGGATGCCTCCATCGACCTCGCGCGATGCAGGTCCGCAAAACGCCAGACGTAATACCCAATCAGCTGAATCAGGTACGCATAACCCGCTGTCGCCCGCGCCATCATCTCGAGCTGCTCGTCCCTGAGGATCAACCCCGAGGCGGCGAACCCGTCCCTGAACGAAAGCCTCACTTCGATAAGGCTGATGAAATCGAGCTCCTCGCTTTGGGCGCGCCGTAAAAACGTCAGCGCCTTGCCGTTGATCAGGTCCATGACCCCCATCGGGAGCCCCGCGAACACCAACGAGATGTCCTTCTTCTCCCTGATGAGGTGCTGCACCGAACCGGCGATGAGCTGCATGGCCTCGATCGGGGCGTCTTGTACCTCGTCAATTGTGATGACAAGCCCTTTGCTTTTGCCGCAGCAGCGCTTCATCAGCGCGCGCAGATTCGGATGCTTGACTTTCATGACCGCTTCTCCGGACGCGATCGCAGCGTTACCGGCTACGGAGAGCGAGTCGATCGACGAATCGGGGCTCAATTCGTATATCAAATCATCCAACATGTTGATGCCCGCAGTGATATTGACCACATTCCAGCCGATATCTTGAGCACGCGAACCCAGATCGGTAAGCAGGACGGTCTTCCCCGATCCTCTCGGCCCCGTCACCCTCATCAAGCGGGCAGGAGCGCCCACGCCGCCTTCAAGCGCCCCAACAAAATCCAAGACAACCTGATCTCGGCCGATGATACGCGGGGGCTCGGCCCCAGCGCTGGGCTTAAACGGATTGAAATACTTCTTTGAACGTGCCATTAGACATCACCCATCCAGCCGTTCTCCTTTAATCGATTATATCGCTCAAATCGACGAAATCGACCGAATCGCTCTAATCGTCAAGAGTCTATGTTTCAAAAAGCTCTCCCCTTCCAATTGCAAGTCCACCAATCATCGCATCACCGCCTTTCGCCATCGCCACCATCACCGAGCCCGACATCCTCATCGTGGACGAGACGCTCTCCGTTGGCGACGTGTTCTTCCAGGAGAAATGCGAGAAGCGCATCCAGCACTTCATCGACGATGGCCACGTCACCGTCCTGTTCGTGAGCCACGCCATGGACCAGGTCGAGCGCATCTGCCAGCGCGCGGTCTGGATCGAGAAGGGCGACCTGCGCATGGACGGCCCCGTCGACGAAGTCTGCAAGGCATATCGCGCGCAGTTCGCATAATCGCAGCGAAAATCAGGTTGGATTTATATAACTGTACGTTTTGGGGATAGTTTTCCGCCGTTTCTCGTGCAACACAAGCGCCGGTCACAGGAAAACACCAGGTCGCAGGAAAATATCCGCAGCCACACTGGGCGTGCGGCCTCAAAACCTTCCCCAAAACGTACACTTTCATTTTCAGGTAGAAGGCGAAGCCTCTCTGCTTGCATATTTTCTTGCGATCTAGACGGATCTCTGCATACATCCGTATTCGAACAGCGGGCAGGGCGCCGCGCAGCAGAACCTATAAGCCTACAGATCGATATTCACCTTAATATCCGGCACACGCGCAAGCTCGGCGAGGGTCACGCCGTCGACATAGGCATCGATCGTCTCCTCAAGGCCCGTCCAGAATTTCACGGTTGAGCACAGGTCGCTACGCCCGCACGTCCCATCGAGCCCCTCGCATGCAACGGTCGAGCGCTCACCCTCCGCGGCGCGCAAGATATCGCCGGCGCGGACATCGGCCGCGGGCTTGGCAAGCACGTAACCGCCACCCTTGCCTCGCACGCTCCTCAAGAGCCCCGCGTTCATGAGCGGGCGCACGAGCTGCTCCAGGTACTTGAGGGAAATGCCCTCACGTTCGGCAACCTCGCGCAAGGAGACCTTGGTCTGCGGACGAGGCGCGAGGGCCTCACGTGAAACGGCATCCGCACTGATGCTCTCCCCCACCGGATCCCCGCCGATAGCAGCGATGTAAATCATCAACTTGAGCGCATAGCGGCCCTTAGAGGAAATGAGCATGGACGAGCCCCCTTGCGGTAAACGATGTGGAGCAACACGAGCACCGACGAAACATCGGCATATTCTCCCAGAAATCGGCTATCATCGTATCGTTAATCCGAGTGAACTTCTAGAGTTTAGCGCGGATCGCACATCGGCCGCGTGCCCCGACGCACGCGCCGCAACCGCGCCCGCGCGTCTCGAAAGGATTTGATATGAGCGCAACACCCCTGCTCAACATTACCGGCCTCACCGCCTCCGTGGACGAAAAGACCATCCTTCAGGGCATCGACCTCGCCGTCGGTGCGGGCGAGACCCACGTCCTCATGGGCCCCAACGGCGCCGGTAAATCCACCATGGGCCACGTCATCATGGGCGACCCGGTCTACACCGTCACGCAAGGCACCATCACCTTCGACGGCCAGGACATCACCAACCTCTCCCCCGACAAGCGCTCCCGCGCCGGCCTCTTCCTCTCCTTCCAGGCCCCCGTCGAAATCCCGGGCGTGCCGCTGTCCAGCTTCCTGCGCGCGCAAATCGCCGGCCGCCCCGGCCTTGAAATGAAGGGCAAGGAGTTCCGCCGCCGCGTGAAGGAGCTCGCCGCCGAACTCGACATGGACACCGCCTACCTCAATCGCGAACTGGGCGTGGGCTTCTCCGGCGGTGAGAAGAAGAAGGTCGAGATGCTGCAGTTGCTGCTGCTCCAGCCCAAACTCGCCATCCTGGACGAGACCGACTCCGGCCTGGACGTCGACGCTCTCGGCGTGGTCTCACGCGGCATGGACGCCTACCGCAAGAGCACCGACGGCTCGCTCGTCATCATCACCCACAACACGCGCATCCTCGAGCATCTCGAGGTCGACCGCGTCCATGTGATGGTCAACGGCCGCATCGTCCGCGAGGATGACGCCTCCCTCATCCCCTGGATCGACGCGAACGGGTTCGATTCCTTTGAGCGTGAGGCCGCCGCGCAGCTCGCCGCCGAGCAGGCCGCCCAGCCCGCACCCGCCGTCGACCCCGTGCGCGCCGCCTCGATGAACCTCGGCGCCGGCATGGTGCAGTCCCTGCGCGCCACGCTCGACGCGAACGGCGCTACCTGCGGTTCCTCCGACAAGCAGTAAGGGGCACGCGATGGCAAAGAACCGCACCGAGGTCGCGGACATCGACCGCAGCCTCTACGACTTCCGCTATGGCGAGGAGGGCTTCGAGCGTCTGGACGCCGGCCTCACGCCCGATATCGTGCGCGAGATCTCCGAGCGCAAGAACGAGCCCGCCTGGATGCTCGAGCGTCGCCTCAAGTCGCTCGAGATCTACCACAACACGCCCAACCCCACCTGGGGCCCGGGCATCGAGGGCCTGGACATGGATCACATCGTGACCTACGTCAAGCCCAACACCGACCAGAAGAACGACTGGGAGTCCGTCCCCGACGACATCAAAAACACCTTCGAGCGCCTCGGCATCCCCGAGGCAGAGCGCAGCTACCTCGCGGGCGTCGGCGCACAGTACGACTCCGAGCTCGTCTACCACAACATGCAGGACACCGCCGCCAAGATGGGCATCGTCTACTCCGGCATCGAGGAGGCCCTGCAGGTCCCCGAGTGGGAGGCCATCATCCGCGAGAAGTTCATGACGCTCATCCCGCCCACCGACCACAAGTTCGCCGCCCTGCACGGCGCGGTGTGGTCCGGCGGCTCCTTCGTCTACGTGCCGAAGGGCGTCAAGCTCGACTTCCCGTTGCAGAGCTACTTCCGCCTCAACGCGAAGGGCGCCGGCCAGTTCGAGCACACCCTCATCGTGGTCGAGGACGACGCGGACTTGCACTTCATCGAGGGCTGCTCCGCGCCCAAGTACAACGTGGCCAACCTGCATGCGGGCGCTGTCGAGCTCTTCGTGGGTAAGCGCGCGCACCTGCGGTACTCGACCATCGAGAACTGGTCGAAGAACATGTACAACTTGAACACCAAGCGCGCCCGCTGCGAGGAGGAGGGCGAGATCGAGTGGATCTCGGGCTCCTTCGGCAGCCACGTAGGCTATCTCTACCCTATGAGCGTCCTCACGGGCCGCAAGAGCCGCTCGAGCTTCACCGGCATCACGTTCGCCGGCACCGGCCAGAACCTCGATACCGGCTGCAAGGTCGTGCTCGGCGCACCCGACACCACCGCCACGGTCGAGACCAAGTCCATCTCCAAGGGCGGCGGCATCTCCACCTTCCGCAGCTCCATCGTGGCCACCCCGGCCGCCGAGGGATCCGCGGCGAGCGTCTCGTGCCAGTCACTCATGCTCGACGATATCAGCCGTTCGGACACCATCCCCGCGATGGACATCCGCGCCAAGAACGTCGACATCGGGCATGAGGCGACCATCGGCCGCATCGGCGACGATAAGATCTTCTATCTCATGAGCCGCGGCATCTCCGAGGAGGAGGCCCGCACCATGATCGTGAACGGCTTTGCGAATCCCGTTTCCAAGGAGCTCCCGCTCGAATACGCCGTCGAGATGAACAACCTGATCAAGCTCGAGATGGAAGGGGCGATCGGATAATGAAGATGCCAGGTATGACTATCCGCCATGCGTCCGCCATGCCCGCCCCCACCTGGAGCTGGCTCAAGATGAACGATGTGACGATTCAGATCCCCGACGACCTCGAGCGCAACTGCCAGGTCGAGATCGAGGCGGGAGACACACTCGACAACACCACCAGCTTCGAAGGCTCCGTCGCCGCGCTCCAAGAGCGTATCGACAGCACACGCACGGACAAGCCGGCCGATGAGCGTGCCATGATCACCGCCGCCACTGGCGCCGACCGTGGGGCCGAGGAGCTCGACATCCCCGCGCTCTCGACCTATGAGCATCGCGCCGTGCTCTCCGAAGTCGCTTGCGACATCGCCAACGATTTTGAAACCGGCGTGGGCGCCGACATGCGCGCCTACCTCAACTTCCTTGCGGGCGGCACCGCCGTGCTCGCCACCGAGAAGGGCGAGGAAGCCGAGGCCACGATCCGCGTCGCTACGCACGAGGGCGAGGCTTCGGGCGCCAGCATCGACATCGTTGCGGCGCCCAACTCCACCTTCTCCATCGCGCTCTCCCTCGACAGCGACGCCGACGCCCCCGCGTTCATGGGCTCAACCATGCGCGTGTTCGCCGGCGCCGGCGCACGCGTCGACATCACGGTGTACCTCACCGCGAGCGATGCCGTCACCTGCGTCGAGGACTCCGGATTCGTTCTGGACGAGGGCGCCCGCGTGAACGTGCGCCATGTGGTCCTGGGCGGCGGCTTCACCGCCACTGGCCTCGCGGCCGACCTGCGCGGTAACCGCTCCCGCATCGACGTCGACACGAGCTATCTCGCTTCGGGCACCCAGCAGCGCGACTTCAACTACATCATCCGCCATCGCGGGCGCAAGACCGTCTCCAACATGGATGCCAACGGCGTACTCACGGGCACGTCCAAGAAGTGCCTGCGCGGCACCATCGACCTCATCCACGGGGCAAAGGGCGCCGAGGGTAACGAGCGCGAGACAGTGCTTTTGGCGAGCAAGGGCGTGGACAACAAAACCGTCCCGAACATCCTGTGCGATGAGGACGACGTCGCGGGCAACCACGGAGCAACCATCGGCCACGTACGTCCCGATCAGCTCTTCTATGCGGCATGCCGCGGCCTCTCACAGGAGCAGACCGAAGCCCTGTTCCTTTCCGCAAAGCTCGAGGACGCCGCGCTGCAGGCGCCCAACGACGCCGTGCGCGCCAACGTCGTGCGCCTCGGCAACCAGATCATCCCGCATTTTGAGGAGGAGATCGCGTGATCGACACCGAGAACGTGACGTGCGACACCTGCACGGCTCCGTCTGAATTCGTCTTCGATGCTTCCGACGAGGTCAGCCGCGGCTGGCCGCGCGTCGATATCGAGCTCAACCCCTTCAAGGGCGACTTCCCACTGCTCGCTCAGCACCCCGAACTCGCCTTCCTGGACAGCGGCGCCACCGCTCAGCGTCCCGCCTGCGTGCTCGAGGCGCAGAAGAGCTTCTATGAGACGATGAACGCCAACCCGCTGCGCGGCCTGTACTCGCTCTCCGTCGAGGCGACCGAGGCCATCGCGAAGGTCCGCTCCCAAATCGCCGAGCTCATCGGCGCCGTGGATGATCGCGGTCGCGCCCGCGCCAACGAGGTCGTCTTCTGCCGCAACACGAGCGAAGCCCTGAACATCGTGGCCAAGGGCTTTGCCCCGCACGTGCTCGAGCCTGGCGACGAGGTTGCCATCTCCATCATGGAGCACCACTCCAACCTCATCCCCTGGCAGCAGGTCTGCCGCGAGACCGGCGCGAAGCTCGTCTACCTCTACCCCACCCCCACCGGCCAGATCGCCGACGACGAGATCGCCGCCAAGATCGGCCCTGCGACCAAGATCGTCTCCTGCGGCCACGTCTCCAACGTGCTCGGCGTGGAGAACCCCATCGCAAAGCTCGCCGCGGCCGCTCACGCCAACGGCGCCTACATGGTGGTCGACGCCGCGCAGTCCATCCCCCACATGGCCCTCGACGTGCGGGAGCTCGGGGCTGACTTCCTGGCTTTCTCCGCGCACAAGGCCCTCGGCCCCATGGGCGTCGGCGTGCTATGGGGTCGCATGGACCTGCTCGATCGCACCGACCCGGTCTACACCGGCGGCGAGATGATCGACTCCGTCACCGAGCAGGGAGCCACCTGGGCTCCCGTGCCCGAGAAGTTCGAGGCCGGCACGCAAGACGCCGCGGGCATCTACGCCACGGGCGTCGCGCTGGACTACCTCGTGAACAAGGTCGGCTACGAGACCGTCGCCGAGCGCGAGCGCGCACTCGTCCACTACGCCATGAGCCGTATGGTCGAGCTCCCCTTCGTCGACATCGTCGGGTCCATCTACTGGGACCAGCACCATGGCGCCATCAGCTTCAACGTGCGCGGCATCCACCCGCACGACGTCGCCAGCATCATGGACATGGACGGCGTGTGCATCCGTGCAGGCCACCACTGTGCCCAGCCGTTGCTCACCTGGCTTCAGGTCGAGAATCTCGCCTGCTGCCGTGCCAGCATCGCCTTCTACAACGACAAGTACGACATTGATCGCTTCATCGACTCCCTGAACCATGTCTGGAGCGTCTTCCACAACTAGTCGCACGCGCACCTCAATTTAGGGACAGTCCCTAAATTGAGGTTTTCAGTACACGAAAGGACCCGAACATGGGCAACCTCTACGGCTCCGCCTCCTTCATGGAGCACAACACACATCCCGATTACAAGTACGAGATGGATGCCCCCACGCACACGCACGACGGCATCAACCCCAGCTGCGGCGACGAGCTCACGCTCTCGCTGCGCGTCGAGAACGGCGTGATCGTCGAGGCCGCGTTCACCGGTCACGGCTGCGCCATCTCCCAGGCATCGGCCGACATCATGGCCGAGCTCATCACCGACGAGACCGTTGAGGAGGCAAAGCGTCTGTCGGGTCTTTTCCTCGCTATGATCCGCGGCGAGGAGCTCTCCGAGGAGGATTTCGAAGACCTCGACGAGGCCGCTCAGCTTAAGGACATCTCGCACATGCCGGCGCGTGTGAAGTGCGCCGAACTCGCCTGGCGCACCCTCGACGGCATGCTCGACGCCTAGATTCCTTCCACGCCGCCTCGATTTGGGGACTGTCCCTAAATTGAGGGGGTACAAGGCGCCCGCGCTTAATTCACCCGTCCCCGTTTGCGGCCTCGTTGAACCAAGGTGGAGATGATCCAGCAGATTACGACATACTTTTCCGAGCATGGGGCCGAATGGGTCCAGATGGTCATCGACCATCTCGCCATCAGCGGCATGGCACTCGCCGCGGCGCTCGCCATCGCGGTCCCACTCGGCATCTTGTGTTCCCGGCACGCATGGAGCGAACGACTCGCCACCGGGACAGCTGGGGTCCTTCGCGTGATCCCCAGCCTGGCGATTCTCATTATCTGCGTACCGTACCTGGGCGTGGGCACCGTGCCCGCAGTCGTGGCGCTCACCGTCCTCGCCATCCCGCCCATCCTCATTAACACGGCCGTCGCGTTGAGAAGCGTCCCCGCCGATGTCATAGAGGCGGGAGTCGGCATGGGCATGAGTCCGGCTCGTCTCTGGCTCACCGTCAAGGCGCCGCTCGCCTTCCCGCTTGCCTTCTCCGGCGTCCGCACCGCCGCTTCCGAAATCATCGCATCCGCAACACTCGCAGCGTATATCGGGGCGGGCGGCCTGGGTATCCTCATCTATACCGGGCTCGGAGCACTCCGCAACGATCTGCTCTGGATCGGCGGCATCTCCGTCGCCATGCTCTCGTTGATCGTCAATCGCGTGCTCGCCATGGTCGATCGACGCATCCGCGCGTACGAACACGTCGGCTCATCCGCCCGCTGATGCTGCGGACGGCCCTCGTTTCCGTCCACCGACACTGGCGCGGCATGACCAACCGGCCGCCCGACAATGTGAGAGCCGCCGCTGATCAGCCCTTCTAATCAGGCACGTGTCATTCCTTCCGAAAGGACCATCATGAACACCACAATCACCCGTCGCAGTGCTCTAGCTCTATGTGGCACCGCAGCACTCTCATTCCTGAGCGCCTCATCCCTCTCCGGTTGTGGAAACTCCAAAGGCAGCGAGAACGCCATCACGGTCGGTTCGAAGGCCTTCACCGAGGGCGTCATCCTCTCTGAGCTCTACGCCCTCGCCCTGGAGGACGCGGGATTCAACGTCAAGCGCTCGTTTGAGATCTCGGGTTCACTCATTCACACCGCGATCGAAAACGGCGACATCGACCTGTACCCCGAATACACGGGCACCGGCCTCATCTCCGTCCTCAAGATGGACCCCTTGACCGACCCCGAGGAGGTCTACGAGACCGTTAAGAGCACCTATGCCGATCAGTTCGACCTGGTATGGCTAAACAAATCCGAGGCCGCCGATGGCCAGGGGCTTGTTATTCGCACCGAGACCGCAAAGAAGTACGGGATCGAGACCATTTCCGACCTGCAGGCCCACGCCGAAGACCTGCGCTTCGCCAGCCAGGGTCAATTCGACGAGCGAGCCGACGGCCTCCCCGCCCTCGAGGCCACCTACGGCCCCTTCGACTGGAAGGCCTCCGCGATTTACGACGAGGGTTTGAAGTACGAGGTGCTTCGCAACGACGAGGCCGACGTCACCCCCGCTTACACCACCGAAGCCCAGCTCACCGACCTCACCTTCACGCTGCTCGAGGATGACAAGCACGTTTGGCCGCCCTACAACGTGGCTCCCGTCGTGCGCGCCGAAGTCCTCGAGGCCAACCCCGGTATCGCCGAGGCGCTCGATCGCGTGAACGCCGCCCTCACCACCGAGGAGCTCACGCGCCTCAACGCCCGCGTTGACATCGACAAGGAGGATTACGAGGACGTCGCGAAGGACTACTACGACTCCATTTCATAGCAGTCGCGGCACTTCAATGAGGTTTTTCGTACTGATTCCGGTAGGTTCGAAGTACATTCCCTTGGCGGCGCTTCCCCAACTGGGGTTTTGTCAGGGCTCAGCGCGCCTCTACTTCGTAAAACCCAACACGAGTACGAAAAACCTCATCCAACATCAGCTCCCGACATGACAAGGCAACGTTACGAGCGGAGAAGGACGGCTCATGACCCCGGCAGTTGAATTCAAAAATGTCACCAAGCGCTTCCCGGGCGCGGCGGCACCGGCGCTCGACCGCGTCTCCCTGGCGATCGATCCCGGTGAGCTCGTCTGCGTGCTCGGTACCTCCGGCGGCGGCAAAACCACGTTCATCAAGCTCATCAACCGCCTGCACGATCCCGACACGGGAACCGTGCTGGTGAACGGCCAGGATGTATCGCAGGTCGACCCTGTCGAGCTGCGCCGGGGCATCGGCTATGTCATCCAGCAGACGGGACTATTCCCGCACATGAGCGTCGCCGAGAACATCGCCTGCGTTCCCAAGATCCTCAAGTGGGACCGCGGGCGTATCGACGCTCGCGTGGACGAGCTGCTCGAGCTCGTCCACCTCGATCCAAGCGATTTCCGCGACCGCTATCCCTCGCAGCTCTCCGGTGGCCAGCAACAGCGCGTCGGACTCGTGCGCGCATTGGCCGCCTCGCCCGAAATCATGTTGCTCGACGAGCCCTTCGGCGCCATCGATGCGATCACCCGCGCCAAACTCCAAGACGAACTCCTGCGCATCCACCGCGGCAGCGGAAAGACCTTCGTCTTCGTCACGCACGACGTCACCGAGGCCCTCAAGCTCGGCACCAAGGTGCTGGTGGTCGATGCCGGTCGCGTGCAGCAATACGCCACCCCCGAAGAGCTGCTCGCACATCCCGCCACGCCCTTCGTACGCGAGCTGCTCGAAACGCAGGGCTACACGCCCGAGGGCAGGAGGGCATGATGGACTTGTTGTCATACATGGCCACGCACGCCGACGACCTGCTCGAGGCGACAGCCGAGCACCTCATGCTGCTGGGCGCGACCATGCTCATCTCCTGTGCCATCGCCGCGCTCATCACCGTTGCCTGTCTGCGGAGCCGACCGCTCGGCAATGCCGTAGTAGAGGTCCTCGGGGCAGCGTATGCCATTCCCAGTCTCGCACTGTTCGCCCTGCTCATCCCTCTGACCGGATTGGGCTTCACCAGCGCCGTCATCGTCATGGTGGTATACAACCAGTTCATGCTCGTCCGCAATGCTCTCGAGGGTATTCGTGGCGTTGACCCGGCACTTATCGAAGCTGCGCGCGGCATGGGCCTGAGCGATTCGCAAGTGCTGCTCAAAGTGCAGCTGCCCCTCGCCCTTCCCGCCATCATCGCCGGCGTACGCCTGGCTTGCATCTCCACCGTCGGTATTGCCACCATCGCGGCAACCATCAACGCCGGGGGACTCGGCATGATCCTGCTCAGCGGTCTGCGGAGCATGAACATCGACAAGATCCTCGCTGGCACGATTTGCTGCGCCGCCCTCGCACTCGCTCTCGATAGCACGCTCAGGCTTATCGAAGCGCGTAGCCATCTTGTGCATCGGGACAAGCCCGGGGCCGCACGGCGGTAGACGGGTACACTGTGTACACGGCCGCGACGACGCGGCGCACGATGCACCATGGAGGCAAGGCATGACGTCGAACATCGATCGCGAACAGGAGCGCCCAACGGCAACCGGGGCAACCGGGTCCGTCGAGCCGACTCGCGATCGGCGTGCCCCCAAGATCGCCGTAGGTGACACCTCGGCCGTCCAGGACCGCAAAGCCGACAGCACCTCCATGAAGCAGGTGCGCACCACGTTCATCTTCCTCGCGTTCCTCGGAATCGCCTACGCCGCCTACCTCGTCTTGAGCGGCCAGCTCGACGACTTCGTCCGTGCACTCATAGGCGTCAACCCCCAGTGGATCATCGCGGGCGTCGCCTGCTTTTTGTGCTATTACGTCTTCGGTGTCCTCGCATACGCCGCCATCGTCGTGGTCGACCATGATTCCCCCGTGGGCTTTCGAGACCTTATGAGCGTCGAAGCCTCCGGCGTCTTCTTCATGCGCCTCACCCCCGGCGGTGCCGGCGTCATCCCCTCCCAAATCTATCGCCTCACCCGCGCGGGCCTTTCCCTGCCGGATGCCTCGGCATTGCAATTCGTCCGCTTCACCCTCTATGAGGCGGGCGAGGGCATCTTCGCCGCCATCATGCTGCTGTTCTGCGGTGACTATTTCCTGACGACCTTCGCCGACGTCAAGATCCTTGGGCTCGATGTCGTGTGGATCGGGGTCTTCATGTTCGGGTTCAAGTTCGTCCAAGTCGGCGGCGTCCTTCTCCTTTGCCTGCTCCCCGGCCCCATCCAAAAGCTCGGCGGTCTCGGTCTCAAGCTGGGCCATGCCCTGCACGTCCTCAATGACGAACGTTACGAGCGCTATCTCGACTTCCTCACCACGCAGGTCACTTCCTTCTCCCAGGCGTTCCGTTCCGCCGCATCCAACTGGCACGTGCTTCCGGTCGTCGAGCTCCTCACGCTGCTCCAGCTCGGATGCATGTACGCGCTCCCCTATTTCGTACTTCGCTCATTCGGCCTCGAAGCGGACCTGCTGATCTGCCTTGCCTCGGGCTCGATGGTCGAGCTGCTGGTCAACGCCATCCCGCTACCCGGCGGCGCAGGCGGCGCCGAGGTGGGATTTACCTATCTATTTGGCGAAATGTTCGGCTGGCATCTATCTGCAGGCCTGGTCATCTGGCGCTCCGTCGAATACCTGCTCCCCGTCGTCATCGCCGCACCGTGCATGGGCATGCGCTCCACAACCGGGGAAAGCATCTACCACCGATGGGACCGCCGCCTCGAGAACACCGTCCACGTCGCCCATGGCGATTGGGGCAGCGTCAAACGCCGCGCAGGAATCGCGTATCGCCCGACCGCATCACAGCCGAGCTCGCCCGAGCGCAAAGTCACACGCTCACAAACAGGCGATCTCACCGTGAAGATGCCCAAAAAGCCTCGCCCCGCCGAATCGGCGCGTCGCAACAACGGGGAGACACGATAACCCCAACCATTCCTGGGATTCGTCGGCTTGAAATCGTTTCAATCCGCACGCGAAATACGTCAACCTTCGGTCTCTTCACGAAGCGCGAACACTTCACACGCAATTTCACCTATTGAAACGCTCCAGAATCGAATTTCCACCGTTCACGGAATACAGGGTGGACAAATCGCGTTAAAATGAATCTGCATGTCAGGTTTGCCCGTTGCGCAGTCGACTGGCCGCGAGATGGGCACCAACTACGAAAGAGAGGAGAGGCATGCAGTACTCACAGGAAGTGGAGAACATGTGCCCCGTCGCCAAGGGTGCATACCACGGTCCCGCGCCCATCCCCGAGGAGGGCAAGTGGGTCCAGGCCAAGGAGATCAAGGACATCTCCGGCCTCACGCACGGTGTGGGCTGGTGCGCCCCCCAGCAGGGTGCCTGCAAGCTCACGCTGAACGTCAAGGAGGGCATCATCGAGGAGGCCCTCGTCGAGACCATCGGCTGCTCGGGCATGACCCACTCCGCCGCCATGGCTTCCGAGATCCTTCCCGGTAAGACCATCCTCGAGGCTCTCAACACCGACCTCGTCTGCGACGCCATCAACGTGGCCATGCGTGAGATCTTCCTGCAGATCGTCTACGGCCGCAGCCAGACCGCGTTCTCCGAGGGCGGCCTGCCCGTGGGCGCCTCCCTCGACGACCTCGGCAAGGGCCTTCGCTCCCAGGTTGGCACCATGTTCGGCACCAAGGCCAAGGGCGCTCGCTACCTCGAGCTCGCCCAGGGCTACGTGACCCGCATGGCCCTCAACGCCAACAACGAGATCATCGCGTTCGAGTTCATGAACCTCGGCAAGTTCACCGACGCCCTCAAGGCCGGTAAGACCCCCGAGGAGGCCATCGCCGGCGCCATGGGCCACTACGGTCAGTGGGAGAACGCCGCCAAGTACATTGACCCGCGCACGGACGAGGAGACCCACACGGTCGCCAACGTCTTCCCGGTCCACGAGTAACGAAAGGGAGGGACTATAACCATGGCTGTTACTTTCGAAGGTTACGAGCGTCGCGTTGAGAAGATCAACGCCTGCCTCGCTGAGAACGGCATTGCCTCCCTCGAGGAAGCCGAGCAGATCTGCCTCGACAAGGGCGTGAACGCCCGCGAGATCGTGCACGACACCCAGTCCATCGCGTTCCAGAACGCCGAGTGGGCTTACACCCTGGGCTGCGCGCTGGCCATCAAGAAGGGCGCCAAGACCGCCTCTGAGGCTGCCGCCATCATCGGTGAGGGCATCCAGGCCTTCACCGTCCCGGGCTCCGTCGCCGAGGACCGCAAGGTCGGTCTGGGCCACGGCAACCTGGGCGCTATGCTCCTGTCCGACGACACCGAGTGCTTCGCATTCCTCGCCGGCCACGAGTCCTTCGCCGCCGCTGAGGGCGCCATCAAGCTGGCCCTCAACGCCAACAAGGCCCGCAAGACGCCGCTGCGCGTCATCCTGAACGGCCTCGGCAAGGACGCCGCCCAGATCATCGCCCGCATCAACGGCTTCACTTACGTGAAGACCCAGTTCGACTACTTCACGGGCGAGCTCAAGGTCGTCGAGACCATCCCCTACTCCGATGGTCCCCGCGCTGCCGTCAACTGCTACGGCGCCGACGACGTCCGCGAGGGCGTTGCCATCATGTGGCACGAGAACGTGGACATCTCCATCACCGGTAACTCCACCAACCCCACGCGCTTCCAGCACCCCACCGCGGGCACCTACAAGAAGGAGCGCCTCGAGGCCGGCAAGAAGTACTTCTCCGTGGCCTCCGGTGGCGGCACTGGCCGTACTCTGCACCCGGACAACATGGGCGCCGGCCCTGCCTCCTACGGCATGACCGACACCATGGGCCGTATGCACTCCGACGCCCAGTTCGCCGGTTCCTCCTCCGTGCCTGCGCACGTCGACATGATGGGTCTCATCGGCATGGGCAACAACCCCATGGTCGGTGCCACCGTCGCCTGCGCCGTTGCCGTGAACGCCGCCATCAACGAGTAGCATTCACACCGCACGCATAGACTCGGCATGATAATGGCCGTCACCTTCGGGTGGCGGCCATTTTGCTATCCACGATTCCGCATCACGAGTGGCGAGCTTTTACCAAAATCGATGTTTCACAACACTGGTGATGCGAACTGAAAAAGCCAGGGGCGTAAAACGCTACAGCTCCGTGGCGCACTCCCCCGTCGCCATGGCCAGAATGCCACGAATGCCCTGTTCGACCATACTGTCGACATCGATATCCGTATAGAAGGCGATATGCTGCGTCAGGATGACGTTGGGGAACTGGCGCAGATACGCCATGTTGCGATTTGCCAGGATGTCGTGCGTGCGGCTCACATGGTAGATGCCGTCTTCCTCTGGGAAGACATCCATGGCAAGGGCACCAATCTTCTCACTCTCAATGCCCTCGACCAGCGCATCGACATCCATGAGCTCTCCGCGGCTGACATTCACCAGCACCACGCCGTCGCGCATCTTTGCAATCGCCTCGCAGTCGATAATGCCACGCGTTGATTCCATGAGCGGGATATGCACCGTCACAAGATCGCTCTGGGCATACAGCTCGTCGAGTCCCACATAGGTGACATCGCCGCGAGCGGCGAGCTCCTCGCTGGGGAACGGATCGTATGCGAGAATCTTGCAGCCGAAGCCTCGCAGATAATCGATAACGGCGCGGCCGATGCGACCCGTCCCCATGACGCCCACGGTAAGGGTGCGCAGCTCGCGACCGCGCAATCCGGCTAGCGAGTAGTCGTTGACCTGCTGTCGCCACATGGCGGGCTTGTAGTTGCGCAGAGCCATGAGCATGAGCATAACGGCAAACTCAGCCACGCCATAAGGCGGATAGGTCGTATTGCACACATGGATGCCAAGCTCCTTGGCCGCATCTATATCGATATGGTTGAAGCCGATGCTGCGCGTTGCAACATACCGAACCCCTCGATCATGCAACTCGCGAAGCATGTCCGCATCCAACGGGCTCTTGTTGACGATGACGACTCCCTCGGCGCCATCCAGCATGTCCAGCGTCGCGCTCGTAAGCGTGTCCGCGGACCAGGCCACCTCGCAACCGGCGGGCAGCTCGCCAACAACACGGTCGTACGCCGCGCGCTCGTCATCGCGGAGTTCGAAAACCTTGATCTTCATATCATCCATCCCATCTCCGGGTTCCCTTGCGATGCCAGCACTATACCCGATGCGCAATGGGATGAGCCCCCGCACCACAAAGGCTGCGCACAGCCCCTCAGAGCGGACCTTCGCCCATACGTTGCTCGAGCCAGCCACAAGGGACAATCGACCGTTCATGGGCCATTTGAGAGCCTCACTGGGGCATCGGTTGTCTTATAACGGTAAGACCCCTACGCTTTTGACAGAACGTGAGAAGGGACCAACATGCACGAAGAGACCGATGTCCTCGTAATCGGCGGCGGCATCGCCGGCATCGTTTCCTCTATTGAGGCGGCGCGAGCGGGCGCGAACGTCACAATCGCCTGTGCCGGCCCACTCTTCGGCGGATCGAGCTTCTATCCAGGCACCTGGGGCTTGGGGCTCATCGGTCCAGCCGACGAAGAAGACGAAGCCGATCTCATCGCAACCATCGAGAATGTCGGCTGCGGCGTCGCCGACCCCGCCCTTGTTGAGACGTTCGTTCACAACATCCGCCCCGCAATCGAGTGGCTTGAACAGGAGCTCGGCGTTCCCCTCAAACGCCCCGCCAGCGCCGAAAGCGCGCGCGAGGTCACGTTCATCCCCTGCTTCGACCACGCGAATCGCCTGTGGCGGGGCATAACGCGCGAGGCTTTCGAGCGCGTCGCGCGCGCCGAGATCGAACGGCTCGGCATCGGGCTCCTGGAGCGCTGCGAGCTCATGGAGATCGTTCGAGATCAACATGGCCCGGTCGTCGGCGCCATCCTGTACGACAGGCGCAAGCAGGAGCTTTCCCCCTTCCCCGCCAAGTCGATCATCTTGTGCTCCGGCGGCACGGGAGGACTGTTTGAACGCAGTCTCACCTCACGAGACGTCCTCAGCTCCGCACACGGCATCGCCCTCGACGCGGGCTGCACACTCGTAAATATCGAATTCATGCAAATGATGCCTGGGCTCGTCTCGCCCACCCGTGGAATCGTCTTCAACGAAAAGACCTTCCGTTATGCGGTCTTTGACGACCCCGCCGGTATTTTGCCCGCCGATAGCAAAGGGCTTTCCGATCTACTTGAAGCGCGCTCAGGACACGGACCGTTCACGTGCCGTCTCGGTGATGAACTCGTCGACATGGCAATCGACGCCGCGGGAGCAGACGGAATCGCCGTCCACTACAACTTTCCCAAAGACGGCGCGCCGGAGTTCGTGCAGACGTTTGCGCAATGGATGGAAGACGAGCTTGGAATCACCCCCAACGACGAGCTGCGCGTTGCGATGTACGCGCATGCGGCAAACGGCGGTGTCCGCATCGACGCTCATGCCAAGACGAGCGTACCAGGACTTTTTGCATGTGGTGAAGTCACGGGCGGCATGCACGGCGCCGATCGAATCGGGGGGCTCTCCAGCGCAAACGGACTGGTTTTTGGACGGATTGCCGGCAAGGGCGCCGCGAATCATGGCACTACAGCATCGGCCTGTATCAATGCAGACCGCATCCTCAAAGAGTCACTTGAGCGCATCCGGATGAACGCAGCGCCTTTAGACGACATGGACGCGAGCCGCATCACCAAGGACATGCAGGGGACCATGAGCGCACATGCCATGATTCAACGGTCCGAAGAAGGCCTTGCAACGGCACTCGACGATATTGAACGACTGCAGCGCGAAGCACGATATCACGGAGATTGCCGTGGCTGCGTGATACCCGCCGACGCCGCACTTGCGCGTGGGATACGCGTCTCCTCGCAACTCAAGCTCGCCCAGGCGATGCTACAGGCAATGAGAAGCCGTACCGAGGGCCTCGGATCGCACTATCGCGCTGATTGAGTGCCGCCGAAACCATACGTGTACGTTTTGGGGAAGGTTTTGGCTCTCCAACGCTTGCAAAAGCGCTTCCCTTCAAAAATTACCTGGGGAAACGTCGGCCGTCGTGATGGGCTAAAGCAAATTGAACGGAAAACCTTCCCCAAAATGTACACTTGTTGTCGCGATCTTACTCCTTAGGCGCGACAGCAAGGGCGACATCATATCGAGTCTGGCCATACATGCGCCAGGGCGTACATTCATGATCGAAAAGGGACCGATATATAGGAATTGCGATGGATAGCAAAACAGCCTCTTGCGAGGCTGCACAATTCAATG
>UMGX01011200.1_pt1 | contig 36169 bp, 39 predicted proteins | sample 1965411 | NCBI WGS metagenome assembly UMGX01 (sample SAMEA4836086, study PRJEB28245) | human gut metagenome | biome: gut microbiome; material: fecal sample | place: Denmark | collected 2008 | reverse complement strand
CACGGTCTAAAGACCATGGGTTTTCTGGCTGATTTTATATAAATTTTACTGAGATGGAAAAAAGATGCCAAAACTACAATGGCATCTTTTTTACCTAATCATCAATTCCAAATTTATTTTCCAAGGCATCTTCTAAAAGATCAAGCTGATCTTCCAATTTTTCTATTGTCTTTTCTCTGGATTTATAAACTTTGAAGCTTAGTTTACCGTTTTCATAAGCATGCTCAAATTCATCATCCAGATGATCAAGTTCATCATCAACCACATCAAGTTCCTTTTTCAAAGTGTAAAAACGTTTTTCGTTGACAGATGCATTGGAAGATGAAGTAGCATTATTTACTTTTTTAGTGAGTTTTTTGATTCTTTTTTTATAAGCTGAAAAATCATAAGAATCATTCTTGGCATCTGAATCAGAGGTAGAAGAATCAGTGGTATTTTCTGTAGTGGAAGTTGTTGTTGCAATTTCCTGTGTTGTGGTAGCCTCGGCAGAATCTTTCTTTGAAGGACTGCATCCTGCAAAAGCAAAAATGATAGAACATGTGAAGAATAAATATAATATTTTTTTCATTGTAAACTCCTTTCTTTGGTTGGGATAGATTTCCTTTTGTTATAAATAGCATAACCAATAAACATTAAAATAACATTAAAAATAGGTGCTGGATTCAAAAAACAGATTGTATTATAATAAAGGCATTATGAGAATATTAGTTGTTGAAGATGAAAAAGATTTAAGAAATATTATAAAGAAACGTCTGGTAAGAGAGCATTATAGTGTGGATACCTGTGGAGACGGAGAAGAAGCGCTAGATTATATGGAGATGACATCTTATGATGGAGTTCTTCTCGACATCATGCTTCCTGGGAAGGATGGTTTTGCGGTTTTAAAGGAAGTGAGACAGATGGGGAATGATACACCAATTCTCTTACTGACTGCAAGGGATGGTATTGAGGACCGGGTAAAGGGGCTTGACCTGGGGGCCGATGATTATCTGATTAAGCCGTTTGCGTTTGAAGAGTTACTCGCAAGAATCCGCGTGATGATGCGGAGAAAACCCCAATTTGTAACGAATCAGTTAAAGATTGCAGATCTTACTCTGGATCGGGATACAAGAATTGTGACAAGAGCAGGAAAAGAGATCAGTTTGTCGTCAAAAGAATTTATGGTGTTAGAATGTCTGATGCGGAATCAGAATATCGTGATGACGAGGCAGCAGATTGAACAAAATGCATGGAATTATGATTATGAGGGAGGGTCGAATGTTATTGATGTATATATAAGATATCTCCGAAAGAAAATTGATGCAGGATATGAGAAAAAACTGATCCATACGGTACGCGGAACAGGCTATGTGATGAGGGAAGAATGATGAAGCAGATGACGATCAAGAAAAAGGTCACATTATGGTATACAGGGATCATTGCACTTATTTTAGGAATGGTTCTTGTCTTTATGTTTTACTTTGTCGACAAAGTCGGAATTTCAGCGACAGAAGAAGAAGTCAGTGCGGCAGTGACTGGATTTTCTGCGAACTTTCAATTTCAGGATGGAACCTATTATTTATCAGAAGATACTCAGTTTTATCAGGATGGAGTCATGTTTTGTGTCTATGATGACAACGGGAAATTATTATATGGCACAATGCCAGAGAAATTTCCGAAACAGACGATCTTAAAGTCTCATACACCGAGGGTCATTACATCCGGCAGCAGCAAATGGATGGTATATGACAGTGTGCATACCTATGGAAAGAATAAGGCTATATGGATCAGAGGGATTACATCCATTCATGCGATCGAAGTATTTATGACAACATCTCAGAAAATGATGATCGTCTTATATCCCGTGTTCATTTTATTGATAGCAATGACAGGATATTTTATGCTGAAACGTGCATTAAAGCAGGTGGATCTGATCTGTGATCAGGTAGAGAATATCAGTTATGGAAAGGATCTTACAAAAAGGCTTCCATTGCCGAAAGTAAGAGATGAATTGTATGAATTATCTCATAAATTTAATCAAATGTTCGAAAGACTGGAAGAATCCTTTGAAAAAGAACAGCAGTTTACAGCAGATGTATCCCATGAACTTCGAACTCCAGTGACCGTGATCATTTCTCAATGCGAATATTTGATCGAAGATCCAGTATTAGAGGAAGAGGAAAAAGAAGAGATCATGATCATTCTAAGACAGGCAAGACGCATGTCGAAATTGATCAATGAGATGTTAATGATCGCAAGAGGTGAGATGAGCGAATCTTATGATATGGAAGAAGTTGATCTCATACTATTGACAGAAGTTATCGTAGAAGAATTGCGCGAGCAGGCAGAGAAAAAGAAGATTCAGATATCTATTTTCAGTGATCGAGATGTAAAGATGATGGGAAATCATACATTATTATTGCGAATGATGATGAATCTTGTTCAGAATGCGATCAGCTATGGAAAGGAACATGGTCATATTGATATTCTATGGAAAGAACAAGGAGATATGATCATAGGAGAAGTAAAGGATGATGGGATAGGGATCGCTCAGGAAGATATTCCTAAGATCTGGGATCGTTTTTACCGGGTAGATAAAAGCCGTTCCAGAGAGAATGGAGGAACTGGACTTGGTCTTTCGATGGTTCACTTTATCGTGGCAGTTCATGGCGGGAAAATACATGTGGAAAGCAAAAAAGGAGAAGGAACAAGTTTTATATTTCAGTTTCCAAAAATATTAGAAAGTAGAAAAGGATAGATACCAAAGTTAATAAGGCATCTATCCTTTTTACAATCACAATAAATTACTGAATATGTTTCAACCCTTCACAAATGCTATCAAGTACAAAATCATCTCCAAGTGAAGTGTCCAGTGTCAGATGGTAGTTTCTGGATAATCCCCATGGTTGATGCGTATAATAATGATAGTTATCAGAACGCTTGCGGTTCATCTGGATTGCTTTCGTCAGTGCCGCATCATGAGATAAGTTTTCCGTTCTCATAATTCGTTTCACACGATACTCTGCAGGTGCATGTAAGAAGATTCGCATGCAATGAGGGCGGTTTCTTAAGATATAATCCGCACAACGACCGATCACAACACAATTTCCTTTTGAAGCAAGCTCATTGATTACTTTAGATTCTGCCGCAAAGATATTATCTTTTGGAGCTGGGTTTTGTGGTGCGTGAGAATATACCTGATTGATAAGGTCATAAAGCAGGGAACTACGCATCTGTTCATCATTATTCTTGATGAATTCAGGATCATAACCAGTAGAACCTGCAGTCATCTGAATTATCTCATTGTCATAAAAATCAAATCCAAGACGTTTTGCAAGAGCTTCTCCAAGGTCATGTCCACCGCTTCCATATTCACGAGCGATTGTAATGACAATAGGAGTGTCTGTTGAATCTGTGTCAGTGTCTAAATCTGTGTTAGTGTCTGAATCTGGGAACAGCATTGGCTCCACAAAAGATAAGAAACGTCCAAATAAACGTGCAATAAATCCAACAAGTAAAGCGGCAATAACTGTACCTTCACGTACACCGTCTAACTTACCTGCGAATACGAAGGAAAGAACTCCGGCAATTACAGTCATAGATACGTCAAAACAGATTTTTGTGACACCAAATTCTGTATGCCATGTCATTACAATGGCACGTACAAAAGATTCCCCAGGAAGCATGGCAACATTGGCAAGGACTTCTGTATACACACCAAATCCAAGGATCAGACATCCGATCAGCAGATAAATGATCTTCATCAAATAAAAGGACGGATTTACAAATCCAAGAAGGATCATAGACCAGTCAATAAAATATCCGAATAAGATAGAGATTGGAATCTGTAACACGTGTTCCAGTTTAAAATTCTTTCGTAAGATCAACAGCTGTAAAAAGATCAGTAACAGGCTGAAGAAAATGGTGAAGTTTCCAAGTGTAAATGGGAAATTAAGGCTCAGTACATAAGGAATGGAAGAAATCGGTGATGTACCAAGACTTGCTTTTGTGATCAGGGCAACTCCGAGAGAGTTAATATAGAGCCCGATAAAAAAGATGATATAACGTTTTAGTTTTTCCATGATGTAATTTACTCCTTTTTTGTAGTATTTTTATATAGTTTTTCAAAGATCTTTAGAAATTGTTCTTTTTCTGCATTAGAAATCCCAGAAAAAACTTCTTGTTCAAGAGATAAGAAAGCTTTTTCAATCGATTCAGACAGTTCCATTCCATAATCTGTCAGGAAAATATGAAAGGATCGGCGATTTCCGTTCAAATTCTTACGCTCGATCATATGCTGTTTTTCCATTCGATTTAAAATAGAAGTCAAAGAAGCAGGTTCGATATGACAAGCATGGGCAATGTCTTTTTGACTGGCACCATTATGATATCGAAGATGGTCTAAGACCTTTGGCTGGCCGGTTGAGAGGCCAAGTGGCTTTAAGACAGCCATGATTTTCTTCTGAAGGCTTAAATGATTGGACATCAGAAGATAATGATAAGATGATTCATACATAGATGATGCTCCTTTTATGATTAGAAAGCTAATAGTTAGAATTCTAACTATTGCAACAGACATTATTATAAGACAAAGCAAACAAACATGTCAAGAGCATTTCTTTCAAAAATCATAAGACAAGCGGCGAAAAATCAAGTATAATAAACCACGGACATTAGAGAGTTTCAAAAGATAAGGAAGGGAAGAACCATGACATTAACACAATTAAGATATATTATAGCAATCGCAGATACAGGATCTATGAATGAGGCGGCAAAAAGCCTGTTTATCTCACAGCCAAGTCTTTCTCTTGCAGTCAAAGAATTAGAAAAAGAGATTGGAACAAGACTCTTTAAGAGAAGCAATCGAGGAGTATCAGTCACACAAGAAGGGATGGAATTCTTAAGTTATGCAAGACAGGTCGTTGAACAGTATCAGCTTATGGAATCTCGCTATATTGAGAAGAAAAATATCAAGAAGAAATTCGGAGTTTCCATGCAGCATTATACATTTGCAGTGAATGCTTTTGTGGAGATGGTCAAACAGTTTGGTATGGATGAATACGAATTTGCAGTCAGAGAGACAAAGACATACGAAGTGATCAAGGATGTCAAAGATTTTCACAGTGAGATCGGGATCCTTTATTTAAATGAATTTAATAAGAAGGTATTAAGCAAGATGCTGCAGGAATCAGGGCTTGAATTCCATCCATTATTGGAATGTGGAATTTACGTTTATATGTGGAAAGGGCATCCTCTGGCAGATAAAGAAGAGATTACGATCGAAGAGTTGGAAGAATATCCATGCCTGTCATTTGAACAGGGGGAATATAACTCCTTTTATTTTGCAGAAGAAGTGTTAAGTACCTATGAATATAAACGTCTGATCAAAGCAAATGACCGCGCGACCATGCTGAATCTGATGGTTGGGTTAAATGGATATACGTTATGTTCAGGAATTATCTGTGAAAGCTTAAATGGTGATGATTACTGTGCTGTGAAACTAAAATCGGATGAGCTCATGACGATTGGCTATATCAAGCGAAAAGGAGTCGCGATCAGCCCATTAGGAGAGAAGTACTTAGAGGAGATCAAAAAGTATAAAGCTATAGGTGACGACTCTGGTTATAGGGATATTCTATAACTGGATGTTGACTTTTCATATTGGACAAGTAGGAAATCTAATGGTAAGATAAGTTTGTAATCAAGAAAGACAACATACAAAATTCAAAATAAAAGTCAACAAAGGAGATAGAAATTATGAGTAAAGAAAGAAATTATAAGTTTGAAACATTACAGTTACACGTAGGACAGGAACAGCCAGATCCAGTGACAGATGCAAGAGCGGTACCTATTTATCAGACATCATCTTATGTATTCAGAAACTGCGATCATGCAGCAGCCCGTTTCGGACTTGCAGATGCAGGTAACATCTACGGAAGATTAACAAACCCAACAGAAGACGTCTTTGAACAGAGAATCGCAGCACTAGAAGGTGGAGTTGCAGCATTAGCAGTAGCATCTGGAGCAGCAGCGATCACATATGCGATTGAAAATATTACAAAAGCAGGAGATCACGTAGTTGCAGCGAAAAATATTTACGGTGGAACATACAACTTCTTAGAGCATACATTACCAGATTACGGAATCGAAACAACATTCGTAGACATTTTCAATGAAGATGAAGTAAGAGCAGCAATTCAAGATAACACAAAATTATTATTCATCGAAACATTAGGAAATCCAAACTCAGACGTTGTAGACATTGAGAAAGCAGCAGCGATCGCTCATGAACACAACATTCCACTGATCGTAGATAATACATTTGCAACACCATACCTTGTAAGACCAATCGAATATGGAGCAGACATCGTAGTACATTCAGCAACAAAATTCATCGGTGGTCACGGAACAACAATCGGTGGTGTCATCATTGACGGTGGTAAATTCGACTGGGAAGCATCAGGAAAATTCCCATCATTAGTAGAACCAAACCCAAGCTACCATGGAGTAAGCTTTACAAAAGACGTTGGAGCAGCTGCATTCGTAACAAAGATCAGAGCATTATTACTTCGTGACACTGGAGCTACATTATCTCCAGTCCATGCATTTATCTTCTTACAGGGATTAGAAACATTATCCTTAAGAGTAGAACGTCATGTACAGAATGCATTAAAAGTTGTAGAATACCTGAAAAACCATCCAGCAGTAGAAAAAGTAAACCATCCATCAGTATCTGACGATCCTGAGCAGCAGGAATTATACAAAAAATACTTCCCTAACGGTGGTGGATCTATCTTCACATTCGAAATCAAAGGTGATGCACAGAAAGCAAAAGACTTTATTGATCACTTAGAGTTATTCTCACTGCTTGCAAACGTAGCAGATGTGAAATCCTTAGTCATCCATCCAGCATCTACAACACATTCTCAGATGACTGAAGAAGAATTATTAGGATCAGGAATCAAACCTAACACAATCCGTCTGTCAATCGGTACAGAAAATATCGATGATATCATCGAAGATTTAGAGGAAGCTTTTAAAGCAGTACAGTAAGATAGATTTTTCTTGCGAAATGTAAATTAAATGTCAATTTTCCTAAAAAAATAATATAATCTCGACCTTAAAACGAGAATGCCTGGATGAGTGTAGGATAAACTTGTCCGGGTGTTTTTTTATTAACTGGAATTTACAGAATCATTTCCCATAATAAAGATGAAATAAATGGTTGAAGGAAGAACATAATAAGTGCTACAGATGCACATATTATGTAAAAGTTGTTCTTTTTTGAATTTTTCACTATTCTTCTTGTAAAGACACCTGTAAACCAGTATGCAATAAGATAACCGATTAAAGTCCCTGCAATGTTTGTAATAATGTCATCTATATCTGTCGTTCGTCCTGTGAAAATTTGAGCTATTTCGATAAATGATGTCATTGCAAATCCTGCTGTAAATAATTTTTTTGCATTCCTGAATTCTTTCCATAGCACTGGAAGAAAGAAGCCAAAGGGAACAAATAATAACACATTCAGGCACGCATTAATAAAATCATTTATCATATATACAAAAGGAATTATATTTACCGTCAATTCAACTTTTAACGATATTATATTCGGAAAGCCTACCAATGCTAAAACAGCAGTTAAATAGAATCCAAATATCATATAAAGAAAGGTTATTTTCCAACTACGAAAATACAACTTGTTATATATACACCAGATAGGAATTATAAAAACTGCAGCAGCAACTATTTCGATAAGTGTACTATATATTCTATACATATTTTCACCTCCATTATAATTTCCGCAAAAGATTCTCCTTAATTTTTCTGATATCATCTTAACAAACAAAAGAAACGAACAAGTCGATGTTTTTCTTTCATGTTTCTTAAGATATAATGATGAGAGTATCAAAAACAACAAAAATCCCTGAAGATGATCAATTCTTCAGGGATTTTTGTAACTTTATATTTATTTTTAAGGTAGAAGATAGCAAGTTAAAATTAAAACTGCTTTATTTATTTTGCTAGGTTATATCTTACTAGGTTATATCTTACAGATATTCATGATCTGCAAGTACATTTAAGATGTTATGTCCTTCTTGAACACCATCAATGATTCTTCTGGCACGAACACTGTCACCGATATTGATGATTTCAACGTTAGTATCAGCGAATGCTTCACGGATTTCATCAAGAACAGGAGCGTTTGCTCTCATTCCTAAGCATACGAATCCATAATCGAAAGGAAGATCTTTTTCTTCTCCATTAGCTTTTACTGTGAACGCATCAGCTTTTACTTCGCAAAGAGCAGTTTCAGTCATCTGGTTTACATTGTGTTCTCTCATTAATGTGTTTGTTCCACATTTAGATACTGGATCTAAGTCTTTACCGATCTGAGGCATCATTTCTACGATGCTTACTTCAGCACCTTTAGGAGCAAAGTATTCAACAACGTCAAGACCTACAGCTCCACCACCAACGACAACGACTTTCTTACCTGTGCAGTCTTCTGGATAATCAGCTAAGTGGTTGATCATTCCTGTGATAGAAGCTACTTTAGATCCTTCTTTGTCGATGTGGTCATGTAATCCTTTGATTGGTGGAAGTAAAGGATTAGAACCTGTTGAGTTTACGATGATGTTTGGATGCAATGCTTTAATTAATGGCAGAGTTGCTTCCTGTCCTTTGAAGATAAACAGGTTTGTTAATTTAGAAGCACGGTGTACAAGGTAGTCAGGGAAGTCTCTTAAACGTTTCTTATCTGGAATCTTAGAGATTTCAACAGCTAATCCACCAAGGTGATCATTCTTTTCGAATAAGAATGTAGTACATCCAACTTCAGCAGCTGTACAAGCAGCTTCAAGACCAGCAGTACCACCACCGATAACAACAACGTTACAAGGTTTATTTACTTTTTTCTTTTTATAATCAAATCCAGAGTTTACAGTAGGGTTTACTGTACAACGGATTGGACGGTTAACTCCGATACGGTTTCCAGCACATCCGATGTTACAAGAAATACATTTTCTGATGTCATCTTCATGTCCTGTAGCAACTTTTTTCACCCAGTGAGGATCAGCGATCAGTCCACGACCCATACCGATGATATCAGCATCTCCACGCTTTAAGATATCGTCAGCGACACGAGGATCACGGATGTTACCCATAGTTACACAAGGTTTGTTGTATTTTTCTCTGACAGCTTTTGCCATGTAAGATCTCCAACCATCTTTTAAGTAGTTGGCATCGATCTGGAACTGAAGAGAACCATTTAATCCAGCAGATACGTCAAATGCATCAACTTCTTCCTGGAAGTAAGAAAGTAACTCTAAAGTATCTTCTAATGTGTTTCCACCTTCCATCAGTTCATCAGCACTGATACGAACGAAGATAGGGAACATAGGTCCAACCTGTTTACGAACTTCTTCAACAACTAATTTTGTGAAGCGGGCACGGTTTTCTGGACATCCACCGAATTCATCTGTACGTTTGTTTGTTGTAGGAGACATAAACTGACTTAATAAGTAAGAATGTCCTGCATGGATCTCAACGCAGTCAAATCCACAAGCCTGTGCACGAGCAGCAGCTTCTCCATATTTTTTAACGATTTCATAAATTTCTTCTACTTTCAGAGGACGAGGAATCTCTCCACCTGCTTTAGAAGGAATATCAGATGCAGATACTGGCTGCATATTTGTTCTCTTAGACTGAGCAGAAGCACCAGCGTGGTTTAACTGAACACCAACGCAAGCTCCGTGAGCGTGTAATGTTTCACATAATTTGAAGAAACGAGGCATATAGTTGTCATGATCGATACGGATCTGAGTTGTTCCGTTAGATCCAAGTGGTGAATCAACACTTGCGTTTTCAACCATGATCAGACCAACTCCGCCTTTTGCTCTTTCTGTATAGTAATCAATGTGTAAGAAACTCATTTCTCCTGTCTGTTCACCGTAGTTAGTTCCCATTGGTGTCATCATGATGCGGTTTCTCATTGTCATGTTCTTAATTGTTAATGGTGTGAAAATGTTTTTATAGTTGCTTTTCATTAGAATTGAACCTCCAAAAAATTAAATCCAAAAAATCAAAAAATTAAATTCCATATAATCCGAGGTTGTTAGAATCATAAAAATTGGGTGAATGATTTATGATGGCTTTAGTATAACACACGGTTAATTATTTAACAAATAAATCTTTTTTGAAGAATCAATAAAAAATATCTATTGTTTCTTTTGTGAATTCAATAAACTTACGAACAGCAGGGATCATCGGCATATTTTTAAGATAAGCCATATAAACAGTGTGGTAAGGTTTTACATTACTAAGATGTAGGATTTCCACATCATATGCCTGTAATGATTCTACATGTGCAACAAAACCAATCCCAAAATCTTCTGCAACAAGGGAAGCGATGGCATTTTCATCCGAAGATTCAAAAGCAATAGACGGTTTGATATGGTTTTGTTTGTAAATAGAATTAGTAAAACGTCCAAGACCAGAAGTCTTATCATAACCAATGACTGGATAATCCAGAAGATCTTCTAATACAAGGTCTTTCTTATACTTTAACGGATGCTCTGGAGGAGTAATGATCACCATTTCCTGATTAACAACTGGAATAAACTCAACTTCCGGCTCATCAGTAACGAGAGAACCAAAAACGACATCATATTTTTCATTTTTCAGATCCGCAATTAGATTTTTTGTGATCTCCTGGCTTAGAGAAAACGTGATCTCATGATTTTCCTGCTGATTTAAGAAACTTCGTACAAGTCTTGGAATATAACTTTTGGCCAAAGGAAATACATATCCGATATCAATGTGTCCGCTGGAACTGCCAGCTAAAGACTTCATCTTATTCTCTGCAATTTTAATTTCTTCTATAATGCGGTTTACATGTTCTAAAAAGATGGAACCATATTTGGTAAGTTCGATATTGCGTCCGTTTTTCTGAAATAAAGAAACACCTAATTCTTCCTCAAGGTTGGTAATCGAACGGCTCAAACTAGGCTGAGAGATATTTAATTCTTTGGCTGCCTGGTGATAATGTTGTAATTGTGCGACTTTTTGAAAATAATAAAGCTGATTTAAATTCATACATACTTTCCTTATTATAATAATTAATGGTTAAGTTCATTATAACACGATTGATAGCTTAAAGCTATCAAAAAATACTAAAAGATATATTGGAAGTATCAATCAAGATGGCATATAATATAGCCATAAGGTTGTTAAAAAATTAACTTTTGGGTGAATGAAACTAATAACAAGCATATTATTTAAGGAGTAAAAATTATGGCAGAGAGAATCACAGGACATACTGAATTAATCGGATTAATGGCTTATCCAATCAGACATTCAAGCTCACCTGCAATGCACAACGAAGCATTCGCAACATTAGGACTTGACTATGCATACTTAGCATTCGAAGTTGACAACAGCACATTAGAGGATGCAGTCAAAGGACTTCGTGCTTTAAAACTTGTTGGATCTAACGTATCAATGCCTAACAAAACAGTTGTAGGACAGTACTTAGATGAGTTATCTCCAGCAGCTAAAATGGCAGGAGCTGTTAACACAATTGTAAATGACAACGGAAAACTGATCGGACATATCACAGACGGTATCGGATACATGCAGTCATTAAAAGACAACGATATCGATGTGATCGGTAAAAAAATGACAATCGCTGGTGCTGGTGGAGCTGCGACAGCAATCGAGATTCAGGCTGCATTAGACGGTGTCAAAGAAATGTCAATCTTCAACATCAAAGATAAATTCTGGGCTAACGCTGAAGAAACAGTAAAGAAGATCCGTGAAAACACAGATTGTATTGTAAATCTTTATGATCTTGATGACAAAGATAAATTAAGAGAAGAAATCGCAGACAGCTACTTATTCGCACAGGCAACTGGTGTAGGAATGAAACCATTAGAAGGACAGACAGTTGTTCCTGATGAAACATACTTCCGCCCAGACCTGATCGTAACAGATACAGTTTATGCTCCAAGAGAGACAGAAACATTAAGACTTGCTAAGAAAGCTGGATGTAAGACAATGAACGGTCTTGGAATGATGTTATTCCAGGGAGATGCTGCTTTCCACTTATGGACAGGAAAACATATGCCAATCGACCATATGAAAGAAGTATTAGATATCAAATATGACTAAGATCAGTCATAACCATATAGCAAACGAGAGGAATTATTAAAATGGATAAAAAATACATACCAAGTGCCTTAGTTCTTTATCTGAACTATTTCATTCATGGAATCGGGTGCTCAATCTTAAGTCAGCAGGTAGTAAAAGAAATGCTCGCAAGCCAGTGGGGATTAAAAGATGTTATGGCAGTAACATCCATTGCAGCAGCATTAGGACTGGGACGTTTGATTTCCCTTCCATTTGCAGGACCTTTATCTGACAAATTAGGACGTCGTTTATCAGTGATCATTGGATGTGCTTCATACGTTATCTTCTTAGTAGGGATTGCATTCTCACCAAACACAACAATCGCTTATATCGCAGCAGTTCTTGGTGGTATCGCGAACTCATTCTTAGATACAGCAACATACCCAGCTGTAACTGAAATTATTTACAAATATACAGGTATTGCAACAATGGGGATCAAATTCTTCATTTCTGTTGCACAGTTATTAATGCCTTTCTTCTTAGGTGTTGTAGCAGGAACAAGCATGTCATACTTAATGCTTCCAGTTATCGCTGGTGTATGCATCGGTATCATGGGAATCTTAGCAATCTTTGCTCCATTCCCAGCAACATCTGAAGCAGGGAAATCTGAATCCTTCATCAGCAACTTAAAGAATGCACATTTCTCTATTGAGAGTATTGCGTTAATCCTGATCGGATTCACAAGTACAGCAACATTCCAGTTATGGTTAAACTGTGCTCAGACATTTGGTACTGAAATCGCGAAAATCCCATCTCAGAACGTATCCGTTATGCAGACATACTATTCTGCTGGTACAATGGTAGCATTATTCGTAACAAGTGCACTGATCACAAAGTTCAAACAGGTAAGATTCTTAGTAATCTACCCAGCAATCTCTCTTGTAATGTTAGCATTAGTTTACATTATTAAGACACCTATGATCTGCTACGTTGGAGCATTCGTAATCGGATATGCAGCAGCAGGTGGTGTCCTTCAGATGGCTACAGCCGTTGTAAATGATCTGTTCCCTAAAATCAAAGGAACTATCACAAGTTTAGTTATGATCGCATCAAGCTTATGTAACTACACGATCTTAACAGCAGCTGCTAAGATGACATCTACAAATGTAATCATGATGAATATCGTAATTACAGCAATCGGAATCTTATTAGCACTTTTCGTAAACGTACGTTATGGTGTATTATTAAAGAATGCAGAAGAAGCATCTAAAAATTAATTAGTATTGGTAACAGGAACTCCCGAGGTTTATGCTTCGGGAGAATGTTCAGACAATAGGAGGAAATTGTCAATGAATACAGTAAAAGTAAGAAATATTGAAATCGGAAGCGGAGTTCCTAAAATCTGTGTACCTATCGTAGGGGTTACAAAAGATGAGATCATCGCAGAAGCAAAAACATTTGACAGCATCCCAGTAGACGTTGTTGAATGGCGTGTTGACTGGTTCGAAGGAGTTTTCGAATTTGATAAAGTAGAAGATGTATTAAAAGATTTAAGAGAAGCTTTAGGTGAAACACCAATTCTTTTCACATTCCGTACATCAAAAGAAGGTGGAGAAAAAGCAATCGAAGCCGAACCTTATAAAGAATTAAATATCGCTGCTGCGAAAACAGGATATGTTGATCTTGTAGACGTAGAAGCATTTACAGGGGATGAGATCGTAAAAGAGATCGTAGCAGCAGCTCACGAATGTGGAGTAAAAGTTGTTGCATCTAACCATGATTTTGACAAAACACCTGAAAAAGATGAAATCGTAAGAAGACTTTGCAAAATGCAGGAACTTGGTGCTGATATCCCTAAGATTGCAGTTATGCCAACTTGCAGACGTGACGTATTAACACTTCTTTGTGCAACAGAAGAAATGTATACAGAACATGCAGATCGTCCGATCATCACAATGTCTATGGCAGGAACAGGATTGATCAGCCGTCTTTGCGGTGAAGTATTCGGATCTGCTTTAACATTTGGAGCAGCGAAAAAAGCATCTGCACCTGGACAGGCAGCAGTGAATGACTTAAATAATATGCTTCAGTTCCTTCATGAAAATCAGGGATTATAAGAACTGAATCTTTAAAAATTAAATGTAGAAGAGGAGAAGATTCGTAGTTATTCTTTTCCTCTTTTTTAAATGCATAAAAAATATTTGCTGAAATCCTATTTTTTCGGTATAATTTAGTAGAGCAAATTGTTAAAGTTTTGCCATAGTTTGTGAAAATAAAGACTTTTGTTATAGAAAGTAGAAAGAGGTGAATCATGCTAAAATGGCTTGATGAGAATCTGGAAGAATTTCTAATGGTAGCATTATTGATCGCCATGACAGTGATCATGGGAATCCAGGTATTTGCAAGATATGCACTTGGAGCTTCCCTTTCATGGTCAGAGGAACTGACAAGATATTTGTTTATCTGGTCAGGCTTTATCAGTGTTAGTTATTGTACTAAGAAATGTATTTCCATTAAAATTGAACAGTTTGTAGCAATGTTTCCAAGAAGAGGGAAAGCATTGTTCAAAGTGGTGAACCACACGATCGAACTTGCCTTGTTTTTATATCTGATTCCATATGCAGTTCTTTATTTAAAGAGTGCATTTGAAAGTGGACAGGTAAGTCCCGCATGTCAGATTCCAATGTATTATATTCAGGCAGCCCCGCTGTTTAGTTTTGTTTTAGTAGCATTTCGTATCGTCCAACGTTGGATCATTGAATTTAAGATTGTGATCCGCAAAGATGAAGAAAAGGAGGAAAAATAAATGTCAGCAGCAGTCGTATTTTTACTCTTCTTTATTTGTCTGATCATTGCAATTCCGATTTCGATCGCCCTTGGGATCGTATCTGTACTTCCAGGAGCATTTGATCCATCATTTACAGCAAGCGGGACATTTGTCATTCGTTCTATGCTTGGAGGAATTGATAGTTTCCCATTACTTGCAGTTCCAATGTTTGTATTATCTGGAATGATCATGGCAAAAGGGGGAATCTCTAAGAAGATTTTTGACGTTTTTGCATTTTTTATAGGAAAATTAACGGCAGGAATGCCATGTGCAGTAATTGTAACCTGCTTATTTTATGGAGCAATCTCAGGATCTGCACCTGCAACTGTAGCAGCAGTAGGAAGTATGACAATTCCAATCTTAGTTCGTTTAGGATATGACAAGTCATTTTCAACAGCAATCGTAGCAGTTGCGGGCGGGCTTGGAGTTATCATACCGCCAAGTATCCCATTTATCATGTATGGTATGGCATCTGGGGAATCTGTAAGTGATCTGTTTATGGCAGGAGTTGTACCAGGATTATTGATTGGTGCCTTATTGATGGTATATGCCATTTATTATTGTAAAAAACATGGAGAAGATAAGGAAAAGATCGCAGCAGAGATCAATCAGTTACATGCAAAAGGATTTATTGGAGTATTTAAAGAAAGCTTTTTTGCAATCTTAAGTCCGGTTATCATCCTTGGATGTATTTACACAGGAATCGCATCCCCAACAGAAGCAGCGGTTATTTCTGTATTTTACTCTTTAGTAGTCAGTTTATTTATCTATAAATCCATGAAATTTAAAGATATCTGGGGAATCATGGTAGAAGGTGTGAGAACATATGCACCTATTCTGTTTATCTTGGCAGCATCCATTGCATTCTCAAGAGTATTAACATTGATGCGTGTACCACAGTCCATTAGTGCATGGATCTTAGGTAACTTCCATAATAAGATTGTGATCTTACTCGTGATCAATATATTCTTACTGATCGTAGGTATGGTCATGGATACGACACCAGCAATCCTTATCTTAACACCAATTTTATTACCGATCGTCACAGCAATCGGTATGGATCCGATTCATTTCGGTGTTATGATGGTTGTAAACCTAGCGATCGGTTTCGTTACACCACCGATCGGAGTCAACTTATTTGTGGCATCATCCTTAACGGATATTCCAGTGATGAAGATCGCACAGAAAGCAATGCCGTTGATCGTCTGCTTCCTTGTTGCATTACTTCTGATCACATTTATCCCACAGATCAGTCTGGCACTGCTATAAGGAGGTTGGCATGAGAAAATTAATAAAAAGATCTGTTGTTGTTCTTCTTGCAGGAGTCTTATTATTCAGCTTGTCTGGATGCAAGAAAAAACAAAAGAAAGATGAAGTACAAAGATATGCATGGCCGCTTGGAACTTCCAGCCCGGAAGATACGGTAACACAGCTTTATGCAGAGAAGTTTGCAAAAGAAGTTTCTAAATTAAGTCATGGAAAGATGAAGATTGAGGTTTATCCAAACAGTACACTCGGAGGAGACCGTGAGCTTCTTGAGAGCTGTAAAGATGGAGATATCCCATTTGTTGTACAGAATACTGCACCACAGGTAACATTCCTTCCAGATACCGCAGTGTTTGACCTGCCAAGTGCATTTACAACGATCAAACAGGCACGAGAAGCTGTAGATAATGAGGAATTCTATCAGAAGATGGAGAAAGTATACCAGAAAGGCGGATACAAATTACTTGGATATGCCGATCAGGGATTCCGTGTTATGTCTACCAATAAGAATGTGAAGAGTATCAAAGACTTCAAAGGACAGAAGATCCGTACGATGGAGAACAGCTACCATCTGAAGTTCTGGAAGACTCTTGGAGCGAATCCAACACCAATGACATTCAGTGAAGTTTATATCGGACTTCAGCAGGGGACGATCGATGCGCAGGAAAATCCTTATGAGGTTATCGTTTCCAGCAAATTATATGAACAGCAGGATTATGTCGTAGAGACAAACCATCTGCCACATTATATTTCGCTGATCGTCAGTGATGAATTCTATAACAGTCTGTCAAAAGATCAGCAGAAGATCATTGATCAGGCATCACAGACAGCGAAAATATATGCGAGAGAAGCATCTGACAAGAGAATCGCAGACCGTATCAAGATCATCGAAGACAGCGGTACAAAGATTGTGAAACTTGATACAAAGACTCAGAAAGAGATGCGTAAGCAGGCACAGCCAGTTTATGATGCGATCAAGAAGAGTATCTCTAAAGATATTTATAATGCATATTTAAGCGGTGTAGAGAAATAAAATGAATGATATGAGACTGGAATTTTTGAAAAACTGGTCTCATATTTTGTTTTGTTCTTGCTAATTGTAAAAAGCTGTTATAAAATAAACAAGATTGAACGATGTAAAGATGTAAAAAGGAAGATAAATTATGTTTCAGAAATTCTACCCGTCCGAAGATATCAGAAGTACTTATGATATTGATTTCGAACGATACTACAAAGAAGGATATCGAGGAGTCATCTTCGATGTCGATAATACGTTAGTACCACACGATGCACCAGCAGATGAAAGAGCAAAGAAGTTATTTAAGAGACTGGATGCGATTGGTATGCAGTATTGTTTTACAAGTAATAACAAAGAAGCGAGAGTAAAAGCGTTCTGTGAAGCAGTTGGTGGAAAACATTATGTATACAAAGCAAATAAACCATCGATTAAAGGATACGAGACAGCAATGAAGCTGATGGGAACCGATAAGAAGAATACATTCTTCGTTGGAGATCAGTTGTTTACAGATGTTTATGGAGCGAACAGAACAGGTATACATAGTATTCTTGTAACGCCGATGAATCCGAAAGAAGAGATTCAGATCGTCATAAAGCGTTATTTTGAAAAGATTGTGTTGTGGCAGTATCGTAAGAAAAGACATTAATGAAATAATAAAAAACATGGGTCAGATCTTTGTTATCTGGCCCATGTTTTTTATATATTTACAATACATTTTTCATCTTTCATAGAAAGGTTTGAAATCAAAATTATGATCTTAGATGAAATCCTGACGTTCTAATGCAACTAAAATGTCACGACCTTCTTTAACACCTTCGATGATACGACGTGTCTGAGCACTATCACCGATATTAAGTACTTCAACACCTTCATAGATAAAGTGGTTGTATAATTCCTGAAGAGAAGGAGTTGCAGACTGCATTCCAAGACATACAAATCCATAATCGAAGTCTAATTCGATATCTTTATAGTCATGTCTTACAACAAAGCTGTGATCTTTGACTTCTAATAAAGAAGCATTTGGATACTGATTTACTTTGTTCTTATTCATGAATTCGATAGAACCAGTCTTAGTGATAAAGTCAAGGTTCTCACCAAAGTGAGATTTCTGCTCAACAATCGTTACATCAGCTTTTCTAGGAACGAAGAATTCAACAACGTCAAGTCCTACGTTACCACCACCGATCACAACAACTTTCTTACCAGATAAATCTTCTGGATAGGAATCTACGTGATCTACCAGATCAAAGATCGTAGATACATTTCCTGCTTCTAAGTTCTCCTTTAATCCAGGGATATTTGGAAGAAGAGGAACGGATCCTGTTGCGTTAACAACGATATCTGGTTTGAAACCTTCGATAAAATCGATAGAAGCTTCTGTATTCTTGCAGATAAACAGGTTCTTAAGTTTCATTGCACGACGCTCTAAGTACTGTGGGAAATATCCAAGACGTTGTTTGTTAGGCATCTTTCCTACACGTCTGGCAAGTCCACCGAGTTCTCCTGACTTCTCGATCAGAACAGTTGCACATCCAACTTCAGCAGCTGTACATGCAGCTTCAAGACCAGCAGTACCACCACCAACAACGACAACGTTACATGGTTTCTTTAATTTCTTATCTTTATATAATGAACCTGAAACAAGAGCAGGGTTGATGCTGCATCGGATAGGTTCATCTCCTAATGTTGCTGTACATCCATTGTTACATGAAATACAACGGTTGATATCATCTGTGTTACCAAACTGAACTTTATTTACCCATTCAGGATCAGCGATCAGTCCACGTCCGATCGCGATCAGATCTGCTTCGCCATCTTCAAGAATACGGTTTGCAACTTCTGGTTCACGGATATTACCACTTGTCTGACAAGGTTTTCCAGTCTTTTCTTTGATTGATTTAGACATATAAGATTTCCATCCATCTGGAAGGTAATCTGCATCGTACTGGTACTGGATAGAACATGTAAGTCCAGCAGAAACATCGAATACATCGACATAATCTTTGAAATATTCAACGATCTCTAATGTATCATCTAATGTGTTACCACCTTCAGCAAGTTCATCAGCACTGATTCCTAAGAAGATAGGAATGTTCTCACCAACTGTCTCACGAACAGCCTTTAACACTAATGTAGTGAAACGTGCACGATTCTCTTTAGATCCACCGAATTCATCAGTACGGTCATTTGTTGTTGGAGATAAGAACTGGTTTAATAAGTAACCATGTCCAGCCTGAATCTCAACAGCATCAAATCCTGCTGTAACTGCACGTTTTGCTGCTTCAGCGAATTTATCAACGATCGTGTAGATCTCATCTGTTGTTAAGGCTCTTGGGATATCTCCACCAACTCTTGATGGGATATCAGATGCAGATACTGGCTGGATGTTTGTCATCTTACCGTTAGCTGCAGAACCAGCATGATTTAATAAGATGCTGACTTTAGATCCACAGTCATGGATGCTTTCACATAATCTGTATAATCCAGGAATATAATTATCGTGGTCGATACGAAGCTGGTATGATCCGCTTGCCCCCTGTGGTGAATAAACACTCGCAGCTTCAATTGTGATCAGACCTGTTCCGCCTTTTGCACGCTGTTTATAATAATCAATGATTCTCTCATTTACTTCTCCGGTATGCTCAGCAAAATTTGTTCCAATGGGAGTCATGACAATTCTGTTCCTTAATGTCATAGATTTTACTGTGTACGGTTCAAATAATTTACGGAAATTCTTTGCTGCCATAATTATGATCCTCCAATTTGTTTAATAGTTTTCTAAAAATAATTATAGCAAAGTAAATATATAAATGCAATGAAGAATATGGTATACTATCCATAAATAAATTTTATGGATTTGGAGGGAATAGATTATGAATTTGAATCATTTGTACTATTTTCGGGCATTAGCTAAGGAAGAACATTATACAAGAACCGCAGATATGCTGTCCATTACACAGCCAAGTTTAAGTCATGCAATCTCATGTCTTGAGAGTGAATTGGGTGTGAAATTATTCGAAAAACAGGGAAGAAATGCAAAATTAACAAAATATGGAGCGTTGTTTTTACGTTATGTGGAGCAGTCGCTGGATATGTTGGATGAAGGAAAAAGGGTGGTAACAGAAACATCAGGAACCAGCGGTGGATTTATTGATATGGGGTATATCTTTACTTTGGGAAGTCATTTTATTCCAAATCTGATCAAAGGTTATCTGGAAGAAAAGGGGAAGAATCATGTTCATTTTTCATTTGGCCAGGGAACAACGAAGAAGATCGTGGAAGAATTAAAAGATGGAAAATATGATCTTGCATTTTCTTCTTATATAGAAGGGGAAGATGAACTTGAATTTATTCCGGTTGGTCAGGAAGAACTGGTTTTGATCACGCCAAAGGACCATCCATTGGCTCAAAAGGAAGAAATCGATCTTCTGGATACGGTTGAATATGATTACGTATATTTTACAAAAAACAGTGGATTAAGGCCGGTCATCGACAGTTGTTTTTCAAGGATTAAAAGGCAACCGACGATCGCATATGAAGGGGAAGAAGATTCTTCTGTGGCAGGGCTTGTTGCAGCAGGATTTGGAATTGCGATCGTTCCAAAGATTCCGCTTCTTGATACAATGGATGTGTGTGTTCGCCCGATCATATCACCAGAGATCGAACGATATATATATCTTGTACTAAAAAAAGATAAATACCTGACTCCGATTGTGAAAGATTTTATTTCATTTATCACAGAGCAAAGTGAATTTGCCTAAATTATAGAGGCAATGAATTGAAAAAATATAGGAATGTATGATATACTGAACAAGACCACACTTCGTTATCTGAGAAGTATGGGAACATTTAGTATAGAAAAGGAAAAAACAAGAAGATGAGTCAGTTAGAAGAGATTAGAGAGAGATTAGATCTGTGTGATAAGAAGATTGTCTCTGTATTAGAAGAGAGAATGGATATCATCAAAGAGATCATGGTCTACAAGAAAGAGAACGGATTGCCGATCCTTCAGCCAGAACAGGAAAAGAGACAGCGTAAGATGCTGCTCACACATGTGGATGAGAATACCTATAAGGATGAGATTCTTGATATATTTACTTATATTGTAGAAAACAGCAGAAGAATTCAGGCAAAGACATTATTTACACATAACATCTTATTGATCGGATTTATGGGAGCAGGTAAGAGTACTGTTTCTACATATCTAAGTAAGATCCTTGCATCCCCACAGGTAGAGATGGATGAAGAGATCGTGAAGAAAGAAGGAATGTCTATCAATAAGATTTTTGAAGAATATGGAGAGACATATTTCAGAAACTGTGAGACAAACCTTTTGATCGAGCTTCAGAAGAAGAATAACCAGATCATCTCCTGCGGTGGTGGAGTTGCGCTTCGTGATGAGAACGTTGCTGAGATGAAGAAGAATGGAAAGGTCGTTTTATTGACAGCATCTCCAGAAGTGATCTTAGAGCGTGTCAAAGACAATGATGACAGACCATTATTACGTGGGAATAAGAATACCGAATTTATTTCTAATATGATGGAACAGCGCCGTCCAAAGTACGAAGCGGCAGCAGATGTTGTAGTGAATACAGATTATAAGACGGTGGAAGAGATCGCAGAAGAGATCGTTGTGAAGTTAACAAGAGATGCAGATTAATCAGTAACATACAAGTTTTGCCCTTATTTATAGGCAGATGGAGGATGAGCGAATGCATGGATTTACCCAGTATACACCAACAAGAATCATTTTTGGAAAAGAGACACAGAAGCAGGCAGGAGAACTTGCAAAAAGCCTGAAAGCTTCCAAAGTGTTTGTTGTCTATGGTGGAGGAAGTGTTGTAAGAAGCGGATTACTTGATCAGGTAACCGATTCATTAAAAGAAGCAGGTCTTGAATATATGACAGTTGGAGGAGTGAAGCCGAATCCAAGACTTTCATTTGCGAGAGAAGCAGTGAAGAAATCCATCGAATTTGGAACGGACTTTGTACTGGCAGTAGGTGGAGGAAGTGTGATCGATACCTCAAAGGCTGTTGCACATGGAACGGCGAATCCGGATACAGATATCTGGGAGTTCTGGTCTAAGAAACAGACAGTGAAGAAATCTCTTCCTGTTGGAGTTGTATTAACACTTGCAGCGGCAGGAAGTGAGACAAGCGATTCAGCAGTACTTACGAATGAAGAGACGAAGATCAAGAGAGGTCTTTCCACAGATTTCAACCGCCCGGCATTTGCGATCATGAATCCTGAACTTACATATACATTACCAAAGTATCAGGTAGGATGCGGCATTGTGGATATTATGATGCATACATTGGATCGTTATTTTACACAGACAGAGAATAATGAACTGACAGACGAGATTGCAGAAGGTCTGCTTCGTACAGTGATCAGAAATGGTGCGGTTGCGATCAAGGATTCACACGATTATAATGCGATGAGTGAGATCATGTGGGCAGGAAGTCTTTCACACAACGGAATTACAGGACTTGGAGCTGAGAAAGACTTTGCAGTGCATCAGTTAGGACATGAACTGAGTGCGAAGTTTGATATTGCACATGGGGCAAGTTTATCCGCTGTCTGGGGAGCATGGGCAACTTATGTATATGATGCAAAACCATCCAGATTTGCGCAGTATGCAAGAAGAGTCTGGAATGTAGAAGAAGCTGACGATGTGAAGGCAGCACAGGAAGGAATCCGAAAAACAGTTACATATTTTGCATCACTTGATATGCCGACAAGTTTTCGTGAGGCGAAAGAAATTGGTTCAAAAACAGACGAAGAAGTGAAGCAAATGGCACATGGATGTTCCTATGAAGGAACCAGAACGATCGGTTCTTTTAAGGTCTGTGATGAGAATGACATATACGAAATCTATAAATTAGCAAATAAATAGTTGATTCAACTATAGATTTAAGATAAAATAAAAAAAGATATAATTTAAGGAGGACAATTATAATATGGTTACAGCAGGAGATTTTAAGAATGGATTAACAATTCAGTTCGAGAATAATATTTACCAGATCATCGAATTCCAGCATGTAAAACCTGGAAAGGGAGCAGCGTTCGTACGTTGTAAATTAAAAAATATCAAGAACGGTGGAGTTGTTGAGAAAACATTCCGTCCAACAGAGAAATTTGAAAACGCTCATATCGAACGTAAAGAAATGCAGTATCTGTACAATGATGGAGAATTATTCTACTTCATGGATAACGAAACATTTGATCAGATCGCATTAGGACCAGATGTTATCGGAGATTCTTTAAAATTCGTTAAAGAAAACGAAAACGTTACGATCGTTTCTCACGCAGGAAATGCATTCCAGGTTGAGCCACCAATCTCTGTAGAATTACTTGTTACAGAATGTGAACCAGGAGAAAAAGGAAACACAGCACAGGGTGCTACAAAACCATGTATCGTTGAAACAGGTGCTCAGGTAATGGTACCATTATTCGTTAACGAAGGTGATACGTTAAAGATCGATACAAGAACTGGAGAATATTCTTCAAGAGTATAATCTTGTTATGAAAGATAAGAATCGTGGAATTATATGCATCATACTGTCAGCTTTTTCCTTTGCCCTTATGGCATTGTTTTTAAAGCTGTCAGGAGATCTTCCAGCGATCGAGAAGAGTTTTTTCCGCAATTTAGTTGCGGTGGTCATTGCATTTATCATGATCATTCGTAGCAAGGAAAAGATTCAGATTCAGAAAAGAAATTTGCATTGGTTTATTCTAAGGTCCCTTTTTGGGACCTTAGGTATTTTCTGCAACTTTTATGCGGTAGATCACCTGGTGCTTTCAGATGCTTCATGTCTAAATAAGTTATCGCCATTTTTTGTTATTGTATTTTCTTATTTAGTACTGAAAGAGAAGATCACACCGACACAATGCGCATGTGTGATCGCAGCTTTTGTCGGTAGTTTATTTATTGTAAAACCAAGTTTCGCAGGCGGGATGACACCAGCAGCTGTGATCGGCTTTGCAGGGGGAATGTGTGCAGGTTTTGCATATACCTGTGTGAGAAAACTTGGACTTAGAGGAGAAAGAGGACCAATGATCGTGCTTTTCTTCTCAACATTTTCTATGTTGGCGTGTGTACCATATTTGATCATGGATTTTCATCCGATTTCAGCAAGGCAGTTATTCTTTTTGTTATTAACAGGATTAGCTGCTGCAGGAGGACAGTTTGGAGTCACAGCGGCATATACGTATGCACCAGCAAGGGAAATTTCTGTATATGATTACACACAGATCATGTTCTCAGCAATTATGGGGCTTCTCGTTTTTGGACAGCTTCCAGATATGCTGAGTTTTGTAGGATATTGTGTGATCATTGCAGCAGGAGTGATTATGTTTCTTTATAATAAGAGACGTGGAGGAAATTAGATGAAATTCATATCATGGAATGTCAATGGGATCAGAGCATGTGTGAAGAAAGGATTTTTGGATTTTTTCAATGAGACAGATGCCGATATTTTCTGCATTCAGGAAAGTAAGATGCAGGAAGGCCAGCTTGACCTGAATCTTCCGGGATATCACCAGTACTGGAATTATGCAGTGAAGAAGGGATATTCAGGAACAGGCATTTTTACAAAAGAAGAACCGATCAGCGTTTTTTATGGTCTTGGGATAGAAGAACATGATCAGGAAGGACGTGTGATCACACTGGAGTTTAAAGATTATTACTTTATCACAGTGTATACACCGAATTCACAAAGTGAACTGGCAAGGCTTTCTTATCGAATGAAGTGGGAAGAGGATTTTCTTGCTTATTTGAAGAAGTTAGAAGAGAAAAAGCCGGTGATCTTTTGTGGAGATCTGAAAGAAACACCATCATCATCGACACAGACTCAAAAGCCGAAAAAGAAACCGATCATAATCTGCGGTGACTTTAACGTTGCAGCAACCGAATTAGATTTAAAGAATCCGAAAAACAACGTCAAGAATGCCGGATTTACGCCAGAAGAGCGTGAGAAGTTTCAGACATTGCTTGACTCTGGATTCACGGATTCTTATCGATATTTACACCCAGATACAGAAAAGTATTCATGGTGGAGTTATCGATATAAGGCAAGAGAACGGAACGCTGGATGGCGTATCGATTATTTCTTAACATCTGATTCTATCAAAGATAAGATTAAGGATGCGGAGATCTTAACCGATGTCAGGGGTTCCGATCACTGCCCAATTGAGTTAGATATAGACATTTAATCCTTCAGGAAAACGTCTAATATAAATTCTGTATTATTATCCCTGCTATATTCAATGGAGCTGATAATGCTTTTTAGATAAGTGTTTTTAATATCAGCATCAAGTGTTGGATCTAGCAGGGATTTTAATGCATCTGATAAGTACATGATTTTTTCTTCATACTCATCTTTTGTAGGTATAGAATCTTCCAGATGATCCATTTGTTTTTGAATAGATTCAATACGGTTCTTGTTGACAAGTTTTCGTTTGGTAAATTCATCATCAGTTAAGATTCCGTTTTCCCAAGCATCAAATAGCTTTGGTAATTTCTTTTCTTGCTTTATCAATTCTTTTTGCAAAGATTCCAATTGACTAAGGATACTGTTTTCATCAACCTCTGGGAGATTATCTATCTTCATCTCAAAATCATCAATATACAGTTCCAGAGCGTGAGCAACTGCATCCATGACATCTTTTAATACTGCGGATTTCACATTGCATATCTGGGAAGATTTATGCAAGATGCGAGGTGGAGTGTTAGGACGTTTATTATATCCCTGATAGATCATAGCTTTTTTACATTTTGCACAAATTAATATACCAGCGAGAGGGTTCATCAATTTTAAATTTGCTTTTGTTTTGTCTGAATGGAATCGGGAGACTGCAGCATGAAATGTAATCTCATCTACAATAGCTTCATGTTTTCCTTCGTATAGCATGTATTGATCGGTATGATTTGAACGTGGCCGGCTTTTTACCAATTTTCCATCTACCATTGTTTTTACTTGCATTCGATCGTTCCAACGGACCTTTCCTGTATATGTAGGATTAGTTAGTATTGTTTTTACTGTACCAATAGCCCATTCAGCACTGCCAGTATAAGTAGGGACTCCTAAACTGGTCAATCTTTTGCAAATCTTACCTGGAGTTAAATGTTCCCTTACGGTCCATTCAAAGATATTCTTAACGATTGGAGCTTCTTCTGGGTTCGGAACGAGGGTTCTTCCTGTTTTAGTTTTTAGAATATCATATCCGTATGGCCGATATGTTGCCATAAAGTTTCCTTCAACAATAGCTTGCAATTTTCCACGCATCATTCTTTTGCGAATCATCTTATATTCACGTCTGGACATAAAAAGTTCAAATTCCATATATTCTTCATCATCCGGACTTCGAACAATATCGTATGTTTTGGTTGGAGTAATGACTAGAATACCATTATTGTTATTAGAATATCGCAAACAATCCATAATCGTCTGTGCATCGCCTTGGTTTCCACGAGATAATCTTGTGACTTCTACGACTAAAATTCCTTTCCACATACCGGCATAGCAATCATTGATCATACGCTGAATCTCTTTTCTTGCTGCGATAGTTTCTCCGGATACGATTTCTCGGTAGATCTTACCAATTGGAAGCCCTTCCCTTGTTGCAAACTCTGTTAAAATTCTTTCATGTCTTGCTAAGGTTTCGCCTTCTCCAAGTTTTTCGGCTTCGGCATCTGCACGGCTTTTTCTTAAGTAAATGCAAAACTGATCTGATTCAGACAATCCTAATTGTTCCGCTAATGTCATATATCATCATTCCTTTCTAAAAAAGGGTACAAAAAATACACCCTTATCAAATTGTGTTTTTGCAGGATGTATGATATAATTCTAGTGTTTAGGTAGAGACATATCATACACTACAATGTTGATAGGTTTCTAAAATTCGCCTGGTTGGTAGCCAGGCGTTTTTTATTGGTTTTTCTGATTTTTAGCTATGGTTTGTTTTATATTTAATAATTTCATATTTTCTAGTAATACTTTCCTATTTTCTGGTTCAAGATTTCTATATTCTTGTATTAAAGTTCTTTCTTGAGATGTGATTTCAAAATCTTCTTTTGCTGTATCATCAAAGTTGTTAAGATTTTTAATTAAAAGTTTGGTAGAACAAAGAATATCAAAAATAAGAGCAAACATTAAAAATAATGAAAATACTAATATTATTTTATATAGGTTAAAATACTTAAAGTTACAAATTAAAATTATATTTTTTGTTAACGAAACAATAAATAGAGATACGATTAAAGCAAATAAGCCAATTGTATCTTCGATTAATTCTGATAAAATACATTGTGTCCGTTCTAGAAATAATTTTGGATCATTTGTTTTTTCTTTGTATCGATCTAATATAGTGAACATTATAGCAACGATAGCGAAAGAAACCGCAAAACTGCTCATTAGTGTATTTAATATGGTTGAATAATTTATTATATTTACGTCATATCCATTTGTAAAAAATGAAACAATTGTTGAAGCTACAAAAATTATTATTAATTTTGCACTTGTTGATTTCATTATTTCCTCCTTTCAACTCATTTTAAATTAGTATCATCATTTAAATTAGTATCATCGATGGAATTAATATTATCAAAAGCTTTTCTTAAATGCAAGATATCGTCCGCTGTTAAATTTGAAATATTGTCGATATCAATGGTTTGCTGTGCTATACGGTTTGTACTGGATAAAGATCTAGATTTATCATTTGTCGTTATTTTCCATGATCCACATCCTGATGATGAATAGCTAACGGCATCATTGATAAATTCATCATCCTCAGGGATTTTTAAGTTTCCTTGATCATTAGAAAATGAAAGTTTGGTACTGGTATTATTGAAAGATTTTTTACATTCATCTAATAATTCCGTTACGCTTCGTATACTTCCTAAGAAATTTCTTGCCGTAAGCTGAATTTCTAATTTTTTTATAGAACCCTTATTTTCTTTTACAAAATTCCAAAACTCTTGTTTTTCAGTAATGAAATCAATAGAAATGGTTAATCCTTTGGGCTCAAAAATTTCATTTAGTGCACGTACCAGATCGTTTTTTTGTGTATCAAATTTTACAGAAAATTTTAAAGCTTTTTGTATAAGAATAATTTGTCTAGCTGTATTAATTGGAATATAAAAATTAACATAATTTGGAACAGATTGACTTTGAATATCGGTATCAGTCATTACACCTATGGTTTCTTCTTTGTTTTTAGCAAAATTTAAAATATAAGTGGTATCATCAACTTTAACACAATATATAATATATTGATCTTGCCCAATATTAATTGTGGTATGTTTATCTTCATATAACTGCTCAAGCCAACTATTAAAAATCTGTTCTTTTGTTTTTGTAAGAGATTCAAAAGTAATTTGATCATCAATTAAAAGAGAGTAGCGTGCAGTTGCATAAATACTATTTTTGGTTTCGTTTGACATTATTAATTCTCCTTGGTTAGTTATGTAATTATGTCCAATAGTAGCTGTGTGGTTTAAAAATTATGCTTGTTTTTCCATGTTTTCTTTCATTTTTAAAGAAATCCTGTATTGATCGGCATCAGGAACTTCGACAAATTCTACGGTTTTATCAAAATTATTTTTGACAACATCTTTAATTTCATCCAGAGAAACTTTAAAAAATTCTCTTCGTTGGTTTACAAGATTTAATTTTCGATTTTCAAAAGCTTTATGTAATTTTGCTTCCAGAGCTGGAGCATCTTCTGAAAAGATCATAGCATGTACATCAAATTTAAAAGGAACGGAAGCATCACCAAGTTCATCAACTCGTTCTTGTGGATTTAATCTTCGTGTCATTCCGATTTTATATATTCCTTCGCCAAATGATCCAATGTTAGAAATTACATAAACATATCCAGCTTTTTGGTTAGCTTCTCTATAGTCGATATTTTTGATTTTGGTATCAATGTCAGATAAAGACTGTATAATTTCCTCTTTCTTTTTATTTAAATCTTCAATATCTTCATCAGAAGAAGAGGATAATTGCTTATTAATATTAGAAAGAGCTTGTTCATAATGTTTGCGTTCTTTATCAATATTTTTGCGTTGTTCTTTAAGTTCTTTTTGTAATCGTGCTTCTTCACGTTGTTGAGCTCTTAATTCAGCTTTTTCTTCCTTCTCACGCTGCTTTTGAATCTGATATTCCAATGCTAATTGAAGCTCTTGGATTTTTAGATCATAATAGTCAGAAGTTATGGAAATAGCCATGGTCACTCCTAATTTCGCAATTGCATTAAAGCTTCGTTCCATTTTTTTTACAGAAGAATCATAATTATTGTATTTTACTTTATTGATAATTTCATCACATTCACTGTTAAATGCACGGAGCAATAGTTTTTGCATATCTTTTATCATTTTGCGGCCTCTGACTGCACTGCCATTTACTTGCCAGTCAGCATTACCAGATACGGCAGAACCATCTTTGATCATGGATTTTTGCATATTGCGTATATTTGTAAGTTCGGCCTTATAAGAATCTGCATTAATAAAAGAATATCTTGGTTCGTATAATCCAAAGTCCTGAACTAATATTTCATCGGAAAATGTGATGATAGATTTTTTTAGTCCATTTATATTTGAATTTAATTCATTGATTTCATCATTGTATGCAACAATGAGTGATTTTTGTTTAGTAATTTCAGACATATATTTGTCGTATTGTTCTTTTAATTTTTGCTCTTGCATTACTTTTTGGTGTGCAAATTCAACTTGTGATTCAGCAATCTGTTTTTTTAATGATTCTAAATCCTGCATTTCTGGAGTGAGTAATGATTCCAATGCTACTTTCTCATTTTCAAGAATAGAAATTTTTGCTTCCATTTCAGAATTGGTATTTTCTAATTCTTGAATTTTATCATTTAATTCGTTATTTCCAAATATTGAATTTAAAAAACTCATTATGTTCCCTTCATTTTTGTTTCAATCTTAGCTTAATTAGTTTCTCAGTATACCCAAGAGCGAGCGCAATTTGTCCGGTTGTATATTCTTGATATTCTAAGAATGTTTCGTCTGGTACAAGAAGCTCCATAGCAAATAGATCAGCTTCCTTTTCGTATTTAGTAGTATTGAACCCAGTATATGTATCCATGAATAAAGCGTTTGCCTTTTTGTGTAACAGCATATGCCCTAACTCATGTGCACAGACGAGAATCTGTTCATGTTCTGGAAGAGAATCGTCAATATAAATAATGTTATTGCGTTGAAAATATTGATAAAACCCTCTGACACCTTCAAGTGGCACCGGCACAAGGATAACATTTAGTCCTTTGATAATCTCAAAGGGGTTTCTTGTTTTATGTTTCTTGACAAGCGAATTTACAATCTTTTTTATGTCCATTCACATCAGTCCTTTTTATATTTTTTAGGTGTATATTTTTCCTTGTTCTTTTTCTTAGCCATTTCCATGCCTATTTCCATTGCATTTAGAATAGATTCGATCGCTTCTGCTGAAGCAGGATCTCCGTCAAACATTAATCCTTCTTGAGATGTTAGTTTATCTCTTGTTTGTTGTAGGATTTCTTCTATTTGTTTTGTATCTCTTTTGTTTAGTTCTGGTTGACTTGGCTTATTTTCAATTAAATCAGAACGAGTTATACCAAAATAGTTACATAAAGCATCAATTTTATCCATTCTAGGGATTTTTATTCCATTAAACCAGGTGGAAACTGTAGATTTATTAAATCCAAGATCTTTAACAATATCTGTTTGAGTTTTACCATTCATTTCAGTGTAAAAACGTAAATTCTTAGAAAAAGCTTTTTTGTATTCTTCCTCTGACATGTATTCACCTCCATTTATTTGATTTTCTGATTACATTATAATATAAAAGTAGAAAAAAGTAAACAAAAAGTGAAAATAGTTTACAAAAAGTGTTGACAGTTTACCTAAAGTAGAGTAGAATGAAATTGTAGTTAAGAGGTAGTAGGAAAATGAAAAAAATGTAAATAGAAAGGTGATAAATTTGAAGAAAAAATTAAAAATTACATTAGAAGCGGCAAGAGTGAATGCAGGACTTACACAAGATCAAGTGGCAGAAAAAATGCAACTGACTAGAGCAACTATCATTGCATGGGAAAAAGGACGAAAAATATTAAAAATCTGGGAATTGGATGCGTTGTGTGAAATTTATGGATTGACACGAGATGATATTTTTTTACCATATAATTCTACCAAAAGTAAACAAAAATAAGTTGTCGCCAGATAAGAAAAATACAGATGGCTTAACGCTCCGCCCGATGAATATTTCCAAAAGAATCCATCACACGCATGGCATGAGCGTGACTCCTTAAAAGTCTTAAAGATAAATAACTGTACACAGATCGGACGGAGAGTTAAGCCATCTGAAGAAAGGAAGTGGATATATGAGAGATGGTCCAGAAGCAACATATAAGATCGGAAACGCAACTGTTCGGATTCACGGAAAAGTAGATCCGGACAAGCTTAAGGCAGCAACGGTTGAGTTTCTAAAGAGTGCTGAGAGACAGAAGAAAAATAAAGAGAAAGAAGTTATGGAGAAAGGAGCATGAAGATGCATACAGAAACAAGAGCAATGATCAGCGCTGCTGCAGTGCTGATCGCAATGGGAATCTTTAAAGAGTTAGCAGCAATATGTTTGATCACAGCAGTAATCTATGAGGAAGGAGTGAAGAAATTTGATAGATAAGAAAGAAAAAAGTGCCCACGGAGCGGCAACTCCATTAGGCACATTGCTAAACAAGCAAGATCAGTATAACACAGATCGAGAAAAAATAGAACCAATAAAACTAGCACAAGAGATTTTTGCGTTATGCATGAAGATTCAAGAAGGAGAAGACGGGAAGGTTGAACACCGAAAGAAACACAGATGTTCAGGACCTACAGTATTTGTGGATTTTTATGGACATATTGCACAGTTAGATGTTGAGATTTCCACAGATGGATGGTCAGAAGAAGAGGGTAGAAAAGAGAAATTCAGTTTTTATTTAGGCGACTATTGGGGGCATCAGCAAAAAGAACGAGCAATCAAGTGCAAAGAGAGATTGACTGAACTATTAGAAGAAAGAAGAGGAAAAGGCAATGAAGAATGAAACAAGACGGAAAGTAAGAGAAAAAATGCTCGAAAGTTGTTTATTAAAAAAGGCAGGTCTTGTAGACACAGCAGCAGACAAAATAGAAGAAGTTGTTGATATCATTTTGTTCGAAATCGGAGGTTGTATAAATCCGGTTCCTGCGGCTGCAAATGACATTACCGTTGCTGTTCTTAAATTTATTGCAGAAACTCTGGAAAAGGATTTGGATGACGGTCAAAAGACTAATGTTCAAATGATTCAAGCGGCTTTAAAAGTAAAATATGGATTATCAAAAGTGGTAACAACTAAAGAAGGAGATAAATAAAATGGCAACATTATACGAACTGACAGCAGAATATAAAGAATTGCTTGACATGGCAGAAGAACAGAATCTGACACAGGCAGATATCAAAGACACTCTGGAGGGAATGGATTTCGAATTTGAAGATAAGGCAGATGGGTATGCAAAAGTTCTTCGTTCCCTGGATGGTAAAGAAGAAGCAATCAACAGCGAAATCAAACGTCTGACAGAGATGAAAAGAGTTGTAGCAAACAACAAAAAAGCGATCAAACAGAATCTTGAAAATGCCATGATTGAGACAGGGAAAAGAAAATTTAAAACAGCACTGTTCAGCTTCGGGATTCAGAAGAATCCTTCGTCTATCAGAATCAAAGATGAATCACTGGTACCAGAAGAGTACAGAATTAAGCAACCAGACAAGATTGACAAAAAAGGATTGATCAAGGCACTGAAAGAAGGAGTAGTTTTTACCGAAAACATTGAATTGGTTCAGACAGAAAGTCTAAGAATTAGGTAGGAGTAGCACATGAAATTCAGAGATTTAAACAAGGATGAAATCGAATGCAGGGTTGCAACTGTTAATGAAAAAGGATGCTCTCTTCTGCTATATAAAGATGCAAGGTGTGACATGAACATCCTGGATGAAACACTAGGAGTTACAGGATGGAGAAGATCACACGAAGTAATTGGCGGCAATCTTTTCTGTACAGTTGAAGTCTATGATGATCAGAAGAAGGAATGGATATATAAACAGGATGTGGGTGTTGAGTCCTATACAGAGAAAGAAAAAGGACAAGCATCGGACGGTTTTAAACGCGCATGTTTTAACCTTGGAATTGGAAGAGAGTTATATACAGCACCGTTTATCTGGATTCCCAAAGAGTATGTAGAAATTACCAAAGGAAGAAATGGAAAACTAACTACATATGATAAGTTCTATGTAGAACAGATCATCATTGAGAACAAAAAGATCGTGGCTTTGTCGATTAAAAATAAAAAGACAAAGAACAGAGTATTTCTTTATGACATCAGGGCACCAAAGGAAGAAGAGACTAAGTAATGCATGAACTTGCAAAGATCACAGGAATCAGATCAGATATCGAAGGAACAGAGATGAAAGTCTTTGTTCCGGAGAAAAATCTGTTTAATACAGTTCTGGATAAGCGAATCCGTGATGTGGAGCTTCGGCTAGATGATGGCAGAACAATAACAAATGCACAGAGAAAAAAGGCATACGCAACGATTAGAGACATCGCAGATTATACAGGATATCTTCCTGAACAGATGAAAGAGCTTATGAAGTATGAATATATCATACGGACAGGAAACGAATATTTTTCGTTAGGTACTTGCACAGTCGATACAGCAAGAGAGTTCATTTCAATGTTATTGGAGTTTTGCTTAGAGCAGGGAATCCCATTATCTGATCTGGCGATCAACCGAGCAGATGATATTGGAAGGTATCTGTATTATTGCATCAAGAATCGTGTATGTGCGATTTGTGGCCGCAAAGGAGAAATTCATCACGTTGACAAGATTGGGATGGGAAATGATCGCAGGACCATAGACGACAGTGAATACAGAAAGATATGCCTATGCAGAACGCATCATACAGAAGATCATACAATCGGAGAAAAAGCTTTCCAGGAGAAGTACAAGGTTTATGGAATCATAGTAAAGGAGCAGGAGAATGGCTTGGAAGAATTACAACAGACCCAATAAGTACAACAATCACAAAACGATAGTGGATGGGATCAAGTTTGACAGTATCAGAGAAGCAGAAAGATATCAGGAATTAAAGTTGTTAGAAACAGCAGGAGAGATCTCACATCTTGAACTGCAGCCGGTTGTGGTCCTTCAGGATAAATTTATTTACAGAGGGAAGACGATCAGGGCGATCACATACAGAGCAGACTTTGCTTACTTTGATCGTAGAGTGAACAGAGGTGTGATCGAAGATGTGAAAGGTATGGAGACAGATGTTTTCAAGATTAAGAAAAAGATGTTCCTGAAGAAATATGGGGATCTGTACGAATTTCGAATAACGAGGTGATCACATGAAGCAAAAGAGCAGCTTCCTGATCTACCATGAATATCGGGAACCACTAAAATTACTGACAGATGAGCAGAGAGGTCAGTTATTGATGGCATTGATTGATTACTCTGAATCAGGAGTTGTTCCAGAACTTGATGGAATATCCATGATGGCATTTTCATTTATACAAAGCCAGATGGATCGCGATTCAAAGAAGTACGAAAATCGATGTAATTCTAATCGGGAAAATGGCAAAAAGGGTGGAAGACCAAAAAAAGAAAATGATTCAGAAGAAAACCCAAAAAACCCATTGGGTTTTGAAGAAACCGAAAAAAAAACTAAAAACCCAAAAAAGCCGATAAAGATAAAGAATAAAGATAAAGAGAAAGATATAAATAAAAATACTATGTGCAAATCTGAAGCAGATGCACTGTTTGAGAGAGTTTGGAAATTATATCCTCAGAAACGTGGGAAGGGGAAAGTATCAGATGCCAATAAGAGGCGTTTACTTGATATCGGATTCGACGAATTAAGTCGTGCCATTGACCGATACAAGGCGGACTTGGCATTAGATGACTGGAGAAAGCCCCAAAATGGCAGCACGTTTTTTAACTCTGGATACATAGATTACTTGGATGCCAATTACGAAAGACCTGAAAGAATACAGAGTGAAAAGGCTCCAGGGGAATTGGATTGTCAAAGGGACTATGATTTTGATTCTTTGGAACAGCAGCTGTTTGAGAAGCAGTTTGGAGGATAGACGAGATGGAGCAGATGAACTTCTTCGGATGCGAGACTGCACTCCGGAGCAGAGTAATAACAAAGCAGACTCAAAGAGAAAGTCACGAGAAGGTAGATAAGCAGGTGATCCGTAACAATATCCTGAATGAATTATCTTACGGAAACATGACTGCAAGAGAAATCGCTGTTGTGATGCACCGACATGGACTGGACTGGTGACAGAACCGACACGGCAGCAAGTACAGCCAAGGTTAACAGAACTGACCCAGGAAGGACTTGTTGAAGTGATCGGTAAACGATATGACAGCCGGACAGATCGGCATGTGGCGTTGTATCACAAAGTTGAGTAAGTAAATAAAGGCATCCGGTTGATCTCTGTCCGTAGCAACTAACAACCCAAGATTGTTGTTAAAAAGTCGTAGTATTAGTTGTGATAGTTGTGGGTTTAGGGATGATCTTAAGTGACGGGGCACAGAAAGATGATCACATATGCGGACAGAGATCAGCCGGATGGACTGAATTATATACCACAGTCACTATTAACCGCATAAGAAACAGCCAGTATAAGCCATGAGCCTGCTGCCTAAGGCAGTGGGCAGAAAGGAGAATTAATGGCAGATTACAGCAAAGGATTTAAACGCCGTGTTGTACAGTTATGGATCCAACATGGTATGTCCACAAATGAGATCAGCAGAACATCCGGCATTGATCACAAAACGTTGATGAAGTGGTATAAGCGTTTCTACCCTGAGTTAACAGGGGGGGGCAAACGAGACAAAGTGCAAGGATTTAAGATGGCACTA
>UMGX01031739.1_pt1 | contig 36229 bp, 28 predicted proteins | sample 1965411 | NCBI WGS metagenome assembly UMGX01 (sample SAMEA4836086, study PRJEB28245) | human gut metagenome | biome: gut microbiome; material: fecal sample | place: Denmark | collected 2008 | reverse complement strand
CTGTATACCCATACTTTCATCGCACCGCACCCCCTTTGTCGCGGAAATGCATAAGGAAAGGGATCGCGTCGGCATCTTTAGCGTAAATAATCGTCCCCTGCTCTTGCAGTTCCGTGATTACAGGAAGTATCCGTTCCGTCTGACGGCTGATGTGGTGCAGGCCCGGCATCATAACAGCCCCCGCCTTTCCTTCACGGATAGCGTTCAGCATGTCTTGTATGCCGGGCCGCGACAACGGCTCTATCCGCCGCTCATGGTCACTGGATATTCCGATAACCGTGAGGCCCTGCTTTTCCACTTCCCGCTTCATTCTTTCGATAGCATCGTCCTGTTCCGGTTGCTTGGCGCAAGTATAAAGCCATACCGTTGTTTTCTTTGGAACGCTCATGGCTAGTAACTCCTTTACAGCAAAAAATAATCCGGGCCTTTTTTAGTCCGGATGAACGCTTTTACATCTTCGATATTGTCCGATAAACGGGTCTTAGGGAGGGCCTCCAGAACAGCCTCGTGATACTTCCCGCCAGAAGCTGCCCGCTTGTCCAGAATACTCACTACGCAGGTGTCGGTTTCGGTGCGGATAGCTCGTCCGAAGCCCTGCCGGAGTTTTCTCTGCATGTCCGGGACGATCACCGCCCGGATATACTCCTGCAGGGTGGGGTATGTTTCCCGTTCCGCCTCGCTGAGAGGATCGGGAACCGGAAAGGGTAACCTCACGATGATAAGGGAGGATACCATGTCGCCAGGAAAATCCACCCCTTCCCAACAGGAACCCGCCGCAAACAGCACAGCGTTGGTGGCCTGCTTGAATTGCTGGATGACGTCCTGCGCATGCCGCCAGACCACCAGCAGCGGAAAGACCAGCCGATCCTTGACCTCCTTGTAGAGCGTCCCCATGAGAGAATACGACGTGAACAGCGCCAGCGTGTGGCCATGGGTCGCTTCCACCAGACGGCATATCTGTTCGACCAGCTCCTTGACCTCCTGGTCGCTGCCCATTGGCGCCTGCGGCGGATCGCTGGGTATGTACAGCAGACAGTTTTCCTTGTAATTGAAAGGAGAGGTCGCTGCAAAATGCGTCAGCCTCTGGCAGGCGGACAGTCCCATGAGTGTTTCCGTTCTGTCAAAGCTGTTCCCTGCCATGAGGGTGCCGGAGGTCAGGACAGCAGGAATGTGCCGCTGCCACAACGCCCGGCGCAGTTGTTCCGGCGTTTCCCGGCTGGCCGCGCAGAGGCTGGGGCTTCCGTCCCGGTCGTACTGGATGGTGAGGATGTATTGGCGGTTCCCGGTAAAAAAGAGACCCAGGATCTGTTCTGTCGTTCCCAGCCGGTGAGTGATCCACCGTGGGAGGTGTGGGGAAAGATGTTTTTGAAGCTGCCGAAGAAGAGAGAGGCAATCCCGCAGGGCCGCTTCCCGGTCCGGCGTCAACACAAAGGGGGTTCGTTGGGCTTCTTCCAGCAGTTCGCCCCGGCACAGGGCTCCCATAAGGACGCGAAACGTCTCCCGCAGGCGCTGGGCGGCCAACATCTGTTTCTCCTGCGTGAGCAGACCGCACAATTCGGTGAAATCTTCCGCCGACAGGTTTTTCCCGTACATCTGACGGGCGGCGTCCGGCAGCTTGTGGGCCTCGTCGATCACCAATGCCCGGTAATCATTGAGAAGAGGCCGCAGCTCCTGCAAACGGTGGGCGGCGTCGGCCAGCAGGTAGTTGTGGTTGCAGATCTGGACGAAAATCTCCGCGCTTCTGGCCTCGCGTAAATACCTATGATACCGGCAGGTATTGCGCAGCGGACAGCTTTTCTCACAAACCTTGGGAACGCACACCTGCCGCCGGTCAAAACCGCTCAGGCCGGTAACAATGTCTAAATCGTAATAGGTGCGAAGGGCGAGAAGGGCTTCCAGCTGTTCCGCGTTCTTTTTCTTCTCCTTAACGGCTTCCAGCCGCTCTGCAAGGCGGAGATCGCAGACAAAGCGTTCCTTTCCTTTTCGCACCATCGCGCGGATGGGCTTCTGCATGATGCGGTTCTCCAGAAAAATCCGGGATATGAACGGAAGGTATTCTCCGATGATGGCGTCCTGCAGGGCCACGCTGGAGGTGGAGACCACCACCGGCTGGGAACCAGCGGGCCCATGAGGCGCAAACTTTTTCAGTAGAATGCAGGCGGTCAGGTAGGCATACGTCTTGCCGATCCCAACCCCTGCGTCGCACAGGGCAATATGGTTTTGGAGCAGGGTGTCCAGCATGGCGTGGCAGAGAGCAACTTGTTCTTCCCGCACGGCCAGTCCGTTTTGGGGCAGAAGGATTCGGAAAATCCGTTCAATCTCCCCATGGGCCTGCTCCTTCAGAGAGGGATAACTCATGTCGGCACAATCTCCTTGGCGTCAACCAGCCCAAAGGGGGCGGCGCAGCATAAACCGCGCCGCCCCTCCGCTGGCGACAATCTGAATTCCGTCTGCTTTTGCTGTGCCGTATTTGCAGCCCGCCCCCCGGCAACCTTGGGAACCATGCGGGCAGGCTTGCAGTTGACAAGCCGTTCACTGGCTCTCCAAGGGTCTTGCTGATTACAACCCAAGGTCGGCCAGCCCATCTGACGTGTGGGCAAACGATATCGTGTATCATGATCCCCCGGCCCAAGGTCATGGCAAAAAGGGCAACAACTCCCTCTTTCCGGTCAAAAGGCATCGCTCGGATCCAAAAGCAACAGCCGCCGTCCCTTTTCAGGGAGGCAGCTCTTGCTTTGGAGCGTCATGGCGCTTTTTCCTGAGTTCACTGTGCAAAAATTTGCACAATGAACTCTCTTTGTCGCTCGCTCAGGCGGGAACGTACCCGCATGGCTGGTATGCACTTTTCAAGCTACAAGGTGAACGGTTTTCCCCGTTCACCCTATAGCCCAGGAAAAAGGGCCGATAGCTTCATGCTTCCAAAAACTTTTTTAATTTTTTTCTGAGACGCACCATTCTCAGGTTGACCGCCTTTTGGGTGAGCCCAGTTTTCTCGGCGATTTCATAGCCGTTAAAGCCGGACATTTTCAGAAAGGCGATCTGGATGGTGAGCTTGTCCTCTTTGGAAAGAACCCGCAGCAGCTCTGTGTCCTCGATGCTGTCCAGCAGGGATTTGGTATCCTCCACCGGCAGCTCCAGCTCCTGTGCCGTACTCCATTCCACATAAGGCGACCAGTCCACCTGCCGCTGCCGGTACTGGCGCTCCTTATTGAACTGCGCCCAATCGTATGTATGAAGGCGTTGGATCGTTTCCTCGTCAACGCCGAGTTCTCTCAGTTTCTTTTCCTCTGCTTCTTTCCAGCGAAGCCATTCTCTTTCCGCTTTGACTTTGTTGTAAGCCATGGCTGTTTCCTCCGATCAATCTGAAATTTTGAAAATTCAGATTGTCGGAGGACCGCGACAGCATTTAAAACGCTTCTGGAGGCGGAGATATTCTACGGCAGAACAAAAACAGCCAAACTCACCGGATTCTAAGAAACCGGCAAATTTGGCTGTACGGTTGGTTTGTTCACTCTTGGGGGCGGCGGATGTCGTCCTCGACTATATATTTGTTCCTTTTTCGGTGCTTTTGACGACGCCTTTCCCTGCAAGTTGCTTTGTGCCTTATGCTATATTTTAGTGTATTATCTATATTTTTACAACTAAACAGCAAAAAAGATCACCCCAACCGCATGGCAGCACGGCCATACGATTGGGGTGTGCTGTCTCAGCGGGCGGTTCTGCCACGCCAAATTTATTTCATTTTCAGTCTCAGCGATACTGCGGGCCATACGCGGCGCAGGCACGATAGTCGGCGTTTTCCTTGTCACAGGTGCCGAACGCCGTCCAGCTGTGCGGCCGGTAGATTTCCTCTTCCGGTATGTTGTTCATGAGCACTGGGATGCGCAGCATGCTCGTCATGGTGAGAACGTCCGCGCCTACATGACCATAGATCCACGAGCCTTGGTTGGCATCCCAATTGGCCATGAAGTCGGTGAATACGCCCTTGCCAATCAGGATGGATACAAACCAAGTGGACGGTCAGGTCGTTCGGTGCAGTCAAGCAGCGTTTTGTCCACCCCGGCAGGTAAGTTCCACCGCGTACCCCTCGGCCACCTGCACCACCGAGCGTATGCCCTCTACCACCATTGTCACCGGCATTTCGCCGATAACTGCGACAGGAAACACCATCACGGAAATATTGCAGGTCAGCCGCCACCCAGCAAGTCGCTTCCAAGCAGGCAACTACGTCCGCCTTGTGGTGACATTGGGAGCTTCAAAATTCAGCGTCACACGTCCCGCATGGCGCAGCAACCGCGGCACTTTCTCATCTGGTTCAGTCCAAAGCCAATATTCCTCCAAAACCGTCCACCTGCGATGACCGGTACATCACATCATGCCGCTTCAAATATCGTGTTATATCTACAGCATATGGTACATACGCCCATCCACGCTTCGTTCTGTTCAAGCATCACCTTTTTCCTTCCTGCCATTTTGGCGTCGTTCATGCATCACTACACTCACCTGAGGCTGTGCACCGTATCCGAAATAGCTTTGATGTTTGCGGCCGGTACATTGAGCAAAACTTCCTCATGGCTGGGGGACAAAATGATGTTGGGTCCCAGCACATTCCAGACCCGCTCAACCTCCCAGCGAATTTCATCCGGCGTTGCGTTTACCATAAAGGTCTGCGCATCGATGCCGCCCAAAAAAGCAATGTCGTTCTTGAACTGCCTGAGGCTCTCCGCCGACATCCCCGCCGCCGCAGCCTGGAGAGGATGAAGAATATCCACGCCCGCATCAATCAGATCTGGAATGATACGATAAATGGAGCCGCAGGAGTGCAGAGCGATCTTCTTCCCATATTTCTTTCCCACCGCAATCAGCCGTTTAAAAGACGGAAGAACAAACTGGCGGAACTGTTCTGGAGAAATAAACAAGTCCAGCTGCGTTCCGAAATCATTGCCAAAGAACATCACATCGGCTCGTTCGCCCAACCCGCTGAAAAACCTCTCGTTTGCGGCAACATAGAAGTCCACGACGCGTTCCGTAACCGCCTCCACCACATCCGGGCACTCATACATCTTGATGAAATAATTCTGCATACCAAACATATCTGCCACAATATGAAAAAACGGGCTCCACATACCGGTAAAGCAGATCTTATTCGGATATTTGTCCAACTGCGCATATATTTCTATAAAGTCGCAGTATGCCGGATCCGGCCAGGGATACGCCTCCACATCGGCAAGCGTTTCCGCTTCGGCTAGACAGCCTTCCGTGGCCAGACTGTGCCGTTCAATTCCATATGTGGGATCGAAGGCCGGGCGACCTTCGGGATGGTGATATGCCGCATCTGCCGGCACCCATCGGAGATCGTCATCTAGATAGGTTTGAATGGCTTCTCTGGTTGGCTCGATACCCCATGCCTCGGCAAGCAGAGGAATCGTCTTCTCATTGGGATGGCCAACCCAATAGCCAGGAGAGCCCGTATTTTGCCGGTCCAATATACGCAAACATTTTTCTCTGGAATTCATTATTATGATCTCTTCTTTTCCTTTTTGTATGTCATATAGTTCAGCCGACCAAGCCACTACGCTCTACACTTTCTGTAAAATAACAATGTAGTATTTCCTATGCCTTTTAAGCAACAGCGCGGAGAATGGCCCTCGTCAACATTATGCATCGTCACAGGAATGCACAACATGGACGCAAGCGTAATCAAATCCGCGCCGATATGCCCATATAGGGTTACTCCATGATTGGCTCCCCAATTCGCCATTACGCTGTAAATATCGGCAAACGCTCCTTTTCCCGTCAGACGGGGACAGAACCACGTTGTCGGCCACGTCGGATCCGTACGACTGTCGTTCGGTTTATGGATCGCATCTGGGAGATCAGCTGTAAAACCCTCAGCAAGCTGAAAAACAGGCCCGATGCCGTCCACAATATTGAAGTGCAGCATCGTCCCGGCATCTCAGTTCGGCATCGAAAATGGCTTGAGAAACCGCCGCCGCGGAAATATTCATAATCCGCACGGCACCATTCTGTCGCCTCAAGGCAGGCGGCAATATCCTCGTCTTCCATTTTCCAGAACGGCTTCATGCAGCCTTCCCCGGCGGCGTTTTTAGCCGCCCGCTCCCGTCCAGAGCCGTCACACCAGAATTGATTAGATGGATAAAGCCATTGGCGGCGACGCCGTCTGGCTTGTGGCCGGTCACACGCTCGCAAGCCTCTGGCCTCCAGTAAGTACGGACATCGTGGAAGCAGGGAACCGAATGGCGGATTAACAAACCAAGCAGCATGACGATCCCATTACAGGTATCGTTCTCGGTGGCAAAAGTTGAAGTAAGAATAGCTTCAGAAAAATTCGCATTCGGCAGTCAGTCCGTCCACTGCCGCTGCCCCTGAAATCCTCCCGCAACGACATTTCGGCCAAGTACCTCCTCATGCCAGCCCAGCTTATCCAGCTTTTTATTTCCATAAAGAATATCCCGTATGAACAGCGTCATCTTAACAATAAATTCCCAACCCTTATCCGGTGGCACGACTTTGGAGCATGTGATGACCGGCGGGAAACTCTTTAGCGCGTTCTTATCGAAGCACTCTCGGTAATGGGCCTTGACCCACGCCAGTGCCTTCTGGTACCCCTTTTCATCATAGATGTTCAGCGTCATTCGTCGCAGAATTTCAACCTCGTCCACCCATTCCGCTCGGATCCCGAAATATTTTTGCATCACGGAAGCGTCGCAGTAGCTGCCGCCAATTCCCATGGCCACCGCACCAATATTGACATACGATTTGTTTTTCATCCAGCCAACTCCCACGGCGCAACGGGCAAACCGCAGAATTTTTCCGCCACATCCTCCGGTATATTGGCGTCAGATGCATCCTGCACATCATGGCCATAAATCGAAAACGCGGGTAGCCCGCGTTGTGCGTGCGCCGCCAGCGCGGCCGCCAGATATACGGTGCCCGGACGTTCCGTACCGGACGAATCCCGATTTTTGGATAATTCCCGCCGATTTTCTCCTTTTCAAAGGCAAGCTTTTTATCTTACTATTCAAGTTCCTTTTCCTACAGGCTTTTTTGCCAGGTATGGTTAAGGTAAAAACGTCTATTGAGCTCCGACCAGCGGCTGATAGGAGCTCAATAGACGTGGTTTTTAATCCTTCAGTGTCAATTCGAAAACCGTATCGTTTTCATCCGGCAGCGGATAGGTGAAAAATTGATCCGGCCCATAATGAAAAAACAAATAATCGGGATAGTTGGCCGTGACCCAGCCGGAAGCGGAGGGCAGCTCAGCACCGGTCGCGAGGATACGCGCTTTCTCCATTCGTGCCGGATCCACTCCGTGGACGGGGATCGGCCCGACCAGTTCCTCCATTAGATGAATATACAGTTTGTTGCCCCGTCGGGTGATGCGGCCGTATTCCGGTTTGTCGATAGGCGCAGAGGTACAGCCGTAGATGCTGTCGCCGTTCCGCTCAAGCCAGCGGCCGACTTCTTGCAGAATATCGATCGATTCCTGTGGGATGCGGCCGTGCGCATCCGGCCCGACGTTCAGCAGCAGATTGCCGTCCTTGCTGACGCACTCGACCAGCTTGCGGATGATGGTCTTTGCCGGTTTGAAGTCCTTATCGTACCGATGATAGCCCCAATGGTTGTTCATCGTTATACAGGCTTCCCAGTACAGCGGCTCGCCATTGCTGCGGCACAGGCCTCCGGGGGGGATGATCTGTTCGGGAGAAACAAAGTCGCCGGAATAAGCCGTTGGCTCCTCCGTCGCGATGCTTCCGTATCCCTCGCCGCTGACCTCCAGACGATTGTCCACGATCACATCGGGCTGCAGCCGCCGCACCATTTCCATCAGCTTGGTCGCACGCCATTTTTCACCGCGCATGTTCTCATAGGAGAAATCAAACCAGAGAATGTCGAGCTTCCCGTAGTTCGTGCACAGTTCCTCCACCTGGTGGTGCATATAGTCCAGATAGCGATCAAAATTCCGATCTTCATCGGAATAAGCGGGATTTTCCCGCATCGGATGATACAAATCCGAACAGTGCGGGAAGTCCGGATGATGCCAGTCGATCAGCGAGTAATACAGCCCCACCTTCAGGCCCTCGGCGCGGAACGCCTCCACGTATTCCCGCACCAGATCGCGGCCGCAATTGACCGTGGATTTGTAATCCGTATACTGGCTGTCGAAAAGGCAGAAGCCGTCATGATGCTTGGCCGTCAGCACGGCATATTTCATACCGGCCTCCTTGGCAAGCCTCGCCCATTCCCGCGGGTCGTAACCGCTGGGATCGAATTCTTCAAAATACCGGCGGTATTGCTCGTCCGTCATGCGTTCCGCCTGCATCACCCATTCACCGCGCGCCGGAATGCTGTACAGCCCCCAATGAATAAACATACCGAAGCGATCGTGGCGAAACCACTGCATCCGGCGCTCATATGCCTGCCAATCCATCTGTCTCCCCCTTACCTTTTCCATTTAAATATCTTAATTTCGCCGGGCTCCAGCCCAGTGACAAAGCCGCGCCCGCTCACAACAGGCTGCTCGCCGGTGAGTATTTCCTCAATTACGCCAGGCAGTTCCTCGTTCCATGTCACGGTGAGCTGTATCCCGGCACTGCGGTCGATTTGCACCGGCGTATGATAGTCTTTGGTCACGCCGCGGTTATGGACCAGCATAAGATACACGTAGTCAGCCGCCAAATTAAGCGAATATTCAATTGGCTCGGAGAAGCGCACCGGCATATATGTCTGCCACAGTTCATCCAGCAGCGTCGGTAATTCCGCCGTGTCAAACGGCTGCGCACCGTACAGCACGATCTGTCCGCCGCCGGACGGATAACGACCGCAAGGGCTGCCTTTTAATCCGAATGCAGCCGCATAAGCGCTGTTGAGCAGCAGCGTGCCGCCGGCGCGCACGTAGGCTGTCAGCCGCTCTACTTCACCAGGCTGCCACTGCACATTGCCGGCGGGCAGCAGCATGGGATAGCGTGCAAGTACATCGGCGGGCGCATTCTGTAAGAGCACGTCGATGCCGTCGCCATAGGGCGTGTTGACTAGACAGCCTGTCTCCTGCTTGCCCTGCACTTCCCATCCGCCCGGGAAGAAGGTATCCACAACCCGCCAGATCATCTCATCACCCGGGCCGTAAGGGAACTGTCCGAACGCCTTACGCCCCTCAAAGCCGGGATATGCACCATGATATTTGTCCAGCAACAGGGCCAGAGGCACATAGGCGTTCCCAACCTGCGGGTATTGCTGGGTAAAGCGGTAAAATTCGCGGCAGAGCTCGCCATAGGGACTGAGCTTGTAAAGCCCGTCGGCATCGGTTTCAGGGAGGATCGCTATGGCGCCGCCGGACTCGGCCACCACCTCGTCAACGCCCGCCATATAGCTCATATAGAACGAGCGGCGCACAAGGCTCAGCGAATGCCCGCGATCCGGGCCGCTGTATTCCGGCCAGTGAGGCGGGACGAAATAGTCCAGCACCCCCGGGCCGTACCAAGAGGAAAAATCGATGAACCACGGCTTTTGATACTGTACCGCCGCACCGCGGTTGAGCGCGATGTGCCACTGAATATTGTTGATGTTTTCTCCAACCTCTGTACCGAGGCGGTCGTACCCAAACTCACCGGCATAGTGATGCCAGGGGTAATGCCCGTTCATCGATACCCACGGGCGAGACATCTCCCGGATATAGACCTGCCGCAGAAACTTTTCAGCAGCCTCCAGTGCCTGGGGCCGATCGGCGGGGGGAGGCTCCTCCGCCCCGCCGATCTCGCGCCCCATGCCGTCCTTCTGCCCGCGAAGATGCGTATAACCATAGCCCCATTCCGCGGCGAAAGCACCGAAGTTGTAACCGGGCCGCCAGGGGCCGACACCGTTTTTCTCCAGTGACTCCGCGATCGCATGGCTATGCGCGTCCGTATCCGACAATTCCAGGAAAAAGCGCTCGGCTTCCGGTGCGCGAAAAGCGCAATCCTGCTTCTGTGCGTAGTCTTTCCAATCCATATGTCTGCTCCTGCATTATTTGAATCGATATTCCAGAATAGCAATTTCGCCCGGTTTGAGAGTTACCGAAACCTTGCCGGAATTCACGGCGACGTTCCGGCCGCCATAAATCTCCTTGACCGAAGCGATCGCGAGGGAACCTGTGTAGGAGGTGGTCACCGTTTTTGTCTTACTGTTGTCCACGATCGGTTTGCCGTGCGACGTCTTGGTAACCCCATCGCTGTTGATGAGCGTCACATACATGTACCCGTCCTTGACGTTAACAATATGCTCGATATTCGTCGAAAAAGAGAAAGGCATGAACTTCTGCAGCAGCTCTTTGAAAATGCCGCCCAGAGCCTGCACGCTGTAGTCTGGGCCGTACATGATAACCTTGCCCTTGCCGTCGGCGATGTCCAGCCGATTGTTTTTGAGCGTGCCCTTATATTCCGGGAACTGGTCACGATACGCCGTATTGAGCACCAGAATGCCGCCCTGCTTGACATACGCCTTGTACCGGCTGACCTCCGCAGCGGTGAGGGTCACATCGCCGGACAGCACGATCGCCGGATAGCTATTGAGAACCGCCTGCGAAGCGTTCTGCAGCAGGAAATCAAAGCTGTCTCCATAGGGGCCGTTGGTAAGAGCGCCGGTTTCGTTGCCCCGGCTTTCCACCGACCAGGTACCCGGCCAGATCATGTCGATCAAGTTGTGCGACATCATGTCGCCGCTGTTGTAAGCAAATTTGCCGAACGCCTTGCTGCCGCTGGGCTGGCGATCCATGCCGTGGTAATAATCCAGTGCGATGGCAATAGGCGTATAGGTGATACCGACGTCCGAATAGGCCTGAGTAAAAGCGTTGAAGTTTTTGCAAACCTCACCGTAAGGGCTCAGCTTGTACATGCCGTTTTCGATCTGCGTATAAAAAGCGATCGCCGCGCCCGCTTCCGCCACGACGGCGCTGGCCCCGGACATATAGCTGGCCACAAAAGAGCGCTCCACAAGGCTCAGCGAATGGCCGTTGTTGACGCCGCTGTAGCCCGGCCAAATCGGCGTGGTGGAATAATCGAGAATACCGGCTCCGTGCCAGGAGGAGAAGTCGATAGCCCACGGTTTTCCATACTGACGGGCTGCGCCGCGATTCATCGCCAGATGAAGCTGATAGCCGTGAATGTTCTCGCCGATCTCACTGGCCAGTACATCAAAACCAAATTCACCGGCGTAATGGTGCCAGCTATGATGCCCGTTCATCGAATACCACGGATGCTTCTCGCCGCGCACATACTGAGCCATCAAAAAGTCCTTAATCTTGGAGACAGCCTCAGCGCGGTTGGCCGGAGGATTGTCTAGATAGGTATTGTTTATAACCCGTCCCGCGCCGTCCTGCGAGCCGGTCGGAAGGTTGAGGACGGAATAGCCCCATTCCGCCGCCTTGACGCTCGGAAGGATCGACTGGTATTCGCCGACCTTCTGCTTGGAAATGGAGTTTTTTAGAAGCTGTTTGTTCATGGTGCCAATGCTCGTCATTTCCAGTTCAAAAAAGAATTTCCCGCTGGAAAGCATTTTGGTTTTCCACACCGAAGAGTTCTTCACATAGGCGGACTGCTTTAAAGCAGAAGAGGACGTATTGCTGCCGGGGTTCGAGGGGGATTTCGTGGTCGAGGCGGTTCCTGTGCTGCTTGTTTGCCGCGACGTGCTCCCCTTGCCTGCCGTCGTTTTACCGGAAGAGCTGTTTGACTGGGAGGAATTGCCGCCGCTGGAGCTGTCCGGAGCCGCAGAGCTGTCCGGGCCGGAGATATCCGCCGAGTTGTCCGGGGCGCAGGATTCCGTGCTGGAACTGTGGGAGCCGCCGGAGCTGGCTGCCTCGGAACTGCCCGGCTGCTGTTTGCCGCTGCACCCGGCAAGCAGCATACAGGTCAGTGCAAGAGCCAGAACGCGCCGCAGCAAGGAATTTTCATTTTTCATGGTGCTTTTCTCCTTATGTAATCCAGCAGAGGACCTCCCACTGATCATATTGAAGATGAATGGGAAGTCCTCTGCGTCAGCATATCAAATTTTCACCTGTACATCAGTCGTGTTCTTTTTTGCGGATAACCAGAACCGCCGCGCCGCTCACAGCAGCGACAGCCACCGCTGCCAAAGGCAGAGCCACGCCGGTCGAAGGATTGTTGGTTTCGCCGTCGCCGCCACCCTGGCCTTCTCCTCCACCTTCGCCGCCACCGTTACCGTCGGAGGTGGGAAGCTCGGTTTCCGTGAGGAACCAGGTGCCGGCCTCGCTCATGTCGAAAGTCACATAACCGTCTTCATCCACGGCAAGCTGCTCGATCTTGGCTGCCTTGCCATCCGCATAGCGGTACAGATAAGGCGTCGAATAGTCGTCGCCCAGGTAGATCTGCAGGGAAGCCTTTCCGGGAACCGCGTTGGTTTTGAAGAAATAGCCTTCCAGGCCCTGATACTTGGAGGTGATCGTCTCGATCTCATCGAACTCCGTGATCAGCGCGGGATCAAATTCGGCGGCCTCGGCGATATCGGCGCCGTTCATCGTCCAGCCGTACAGCTTATAGCCGTCCTCGACAGCAATTTTCAGTGCAACGCCGTTATCCTTGACATACGCGACCTGCTCCGCCGTGACCTTCTTCATGTCGTCGGGGGTCATCACGATCTCCACGTCTTTGGCCATCTCCGTGGCTTTGAGGCTAGACAGGAAATCCGCCGACTTGGCCGCGCCGATGTTGTCCAGCACAAAGTCCTTGCCAAGAGGCGCGTTCTCCACCTGGAATTTGATGCGCACCAGTTCTTCAATTTCCAGCTGGCCGCTCGCATCGTTGGCCGCATAGCCGGGATGCAGCTTGAAATAGCTCAGCGGCAGAATGACCCAGCCGTCAAAATTCGCCGGCAGGAAATACGGGGATTCGATCGTGTTGGTGAAATACTGGTTCGTCTTGGCATCCACAAGAATCACGTCGCATGGATCGACGCCAAAGCTCTCACGGTTCATAAAGACGCCGCCCACGCCGCCGCGGTCGCGGTCTCCGCCGCCTGTGGTGGCCGATTCCTCGAGCATGAGCATCATGTCAAAGCTCTCGTATTTGGTGCCGGAGGGCGTCTTGACACGCATCACCAGCGAATCGGCATCCGCCATCGCGGCCCGATCGGCATCGGAAAAATTCACGCCGATTTCCGTGAAGCTGGTGGTCAGGAAGTCGCCTTCCTTGCCGTTGAAGGCCATCGTCAAAGCGTTGCCGTAGGACAAGGTGTTGTCGGTCACGGTGTAGGTGATGTTGGCCGTATCCTTTTCACCGCGGATCGCGCCGACAGCCTCCAGTTCGTCAACCGAATCGCCGACATTGGCCTGGCCGAAGCCCTGGCCGAAGTACATATCGAGATCCGGAGCGGTATCTGTTTTGACCTCTTCTTTTTTCAACGCTTCGACAACCGCCGAGGTCTGCTTCGTCATGCAGAAGTCATCCAGATACCACACAGCGTCGGTGCTGGCGGCATTGGCCTGAAGCTCCACCGCCAGCAGGCGGTTGGGATCGAGTTTCTCTTTTGTGTTGCCGTCCTCCGTGCTGGCTCCGTCATCATAACGGTAGGTTGCGTTGGACAGCGGATAAACTACCCAGCCCTCAAACCCGGCCGGAATGGTCGTCATGTTGTTCTCACTGGTCACATTTGTGACCTCGCCCTCCGCGGTGATCAGGGTATAGGAAGCCGCTCCGGTCGCCGCAAACCGACCGCCCACGTAGCCAATACTGCCGGGATTATGTTCATAAAACACCGGCAGCAAGGTCAACGCCTGCGTAGCGTCGCCCTTGATATAGAATAGGAAAGTGTCCATGTCCGCGTCGCAGATATTGCCGTTGGAATAGGGATTCTCATCGGTATAGACGTTCTTTTCCAAACGAATAGGCGATCCATAGGGATTGGCCGCATTTCCGGTGATCTTCAGCCAATTATCCCCCTCTTCGCGGGCTACGATTTCCGCGCCGTTGTAAGCGGTAGCCCACCATGCCGGGCCAAGCACGCCGCCCTTGTTGGGTTCCGGCACCGGATTCACGGCACCGGCGGCCAGGGCATCGAAATTCTGTACCGGCGTCACTAGAGCGGCGATGGTGTCGGGAGTGCCGGCGAAAGCGGACAGACCGGCAGCCGTGGCGAACACAGCCATAGAGGAGAGAACCGCGAGAGAAGCTTTGCGCCAGGTTTTCATACAATTTACCCTCTTTCTTTTTATCAATCACAGATAGCTGCCAATGGAGACAAGATCTTGGTCGGGTCAGGCGACATAGGACTGGAGCAGGGCATCGGTTGCCGGGAATTCCTCTTCGAGCGCGGCCGACCATTTCTTTGCGCCGGACGTTACCGTACCATAGCCGGGAAGCACCTGCGTACCGAGCCAGCTCTGCCAAATGATGGAGACCCTTTTATAGTTCTTATTGATCATCGCTTTGGTCTTGGCCAGCTCGTCAGCGGTCAGAGTGGTGTCGGTGTTGCTGGTATCCTTCAGGTTATACTTGATTGCGGCGGCATTCTTCTTCTCCGCCGGGATCTGCGGGCAGAAGTTGTAACCGAGGCCAAACCACTTGACATACTCGATGAAAAGAGCGGCACTCTTCGGATTCTTTGCGCCGACCGGGATCCCCCAGCCGGGATCAAAGGAGCTCTGGTTGTAATAGTTTGAAGATGCATCCATCTTGGGCATCGGCACCCAGTCGATCCGACCGTCTTTTCGCATGTCGTTGAAATCGACGGTCAGCGTCGAGGCATTTGTGATGATCATGGCCACCTTGCCGGATTTGAAACCGGTGATGGCGTCCCCTGTGTACAGCGAACCGGAACCAGCCGTTCCCATGTCATACATCAAATTCATCATCTTGGCAACCTTGGCGTCCTTTAGATTGTACACATAGCCGCCCTTGCCGTTGCCGCTGACCAGCTCCAGACCGGTAGTAGCAATAAGATCGCCGGTCTGCATGGTCAGCCCCCACTGCACGATCTCTTTACTGGCGTTTTTCTTCACAAATTTGTCCGCCAGCTCCTGCATGCGCGCCCAAGTCCAGTCGTTCTTTTCATAATAGGTTCTGGGCGTCTGTTTGTTCAGGCCATAATCCTTGAACATCTTTGTGTTGTAAATAAACCAGGTTTGCAGCGTCTCGCTCATAAACGGGACATAGGTTTTGCCTTTCCACTTGTTGGAATTGCGTATGCCGGCCGTATCCGCCCACAGCGGATCGCTGAAATCGATGAGTTCATCCAGCGGCTGCAGCAAATTCTCCGTGATAGGCAGCGGGTAAAAATTCCAGTTGGGCAGATCTACAAGGTCAGGGGAATTATTCGCCGCCTTCATACGGCTCAGATCCTCCCAATAGGTATCGTGGGTGGAAAATTGGCCTTTCAGCGTAATACCGAATTCCTTTTTGAACAGATTTGGCAGGCTTTTGGCATCCTTGCCATAGGACTGTTCCAGCGTCGCCCAAGAAAAATAAGTCAAAGTCTTGCCATCCGGGGTACGGGAGGGCATGGGCGCCGTACTAATGTCAAAGCTGCTGCTGGACGTTTTGTTTGTTGTATTGGTTGTTGGGTTTCCTTTGCCCTGCGTTGTCTTCCCTTGGTTCCCCATTGAGTCTTGATCCTTGCCGTCGCTGGTGGCACTGGAGGAACCCTGTTCGTTGCCTGAAACGTCAGCACTGGACGATTCCGGCGTCGAGATGTCTGGTGCTGACGCTCCACTGTCAGTGGACGAATTCCCGGATACATCCGAGCTGGTGTTCGGCTCCTTTGAGCCGCACCCGGTTGCCAGCGATGCACACAGGATAACCGCCAGCAGCCCTGCGGCCAGACGTTTAAAATTCTGTGCCATACTTTTTCCTCCTTAATGTCAAGTCGTACAAAATAAATGGTTGTTGACGCTTACCTAAGTATTATTAAAACGCATTTTTTAAACAAACTCTAGAAGCTTGTCATTTTAAAATATTAGTTTATCGTTCCTTCCAGGTTATAGAAATTTTTTACTATAATTTTTATCCCACAATACCGCTCTGCACGATGCTCTGGGTGAAAAACTTCTGGAGGAACAGGTACAGAATCAGCACGGGGGCAATAAACAACAGGCAAGCTACGAGTACATAGACGCCCACCTGCGCCTGAGAGTAGGCGGATCCGTCTGGCAAATAGGCTGTATTCAGATAATCCCGCAGGCCCGACACAAGCACCGACAGCGGGCGTGCATTGGTATAAAACAGCGATACATTGAGATAGTCGTTCCAGTACCATACAAAGCTGAACAAAAAGCACACCAGGAGAATGGGGCCGGCGTTGACCAGCATAATGCGCCAAAAGGCAGCGATGGGGCCGCAGCCGTCGATATACGCGGCATCCTCCATCTCCAGCGGCATATTGCGAAAATACTGACGGCACAGGTAGATAAACAGTCCCGCACGGATTCCGGTGCCGAACAACGCCGGCAGAAACAGCGGAAGGATGGTGTCGAGCATCGGTATCCCGCTGCCGCCGGAAAGCTCCGCCGTCCAAGCGGTAAAATCCACATAGTTGATATACAGGGGCATGGTAATGGTCTGCGGCGGCACGATCAGGGTGAACAAAGCCAATGTAAAAAGCAAGCCTCGGCCTCGGAAGCGGAAGCGGGCAAACCCATAACCGGCGATCGCGCAGGTCAGCGTCTGCACCAGCGAACAGGACAGGGCGATCGACAGCGTCTTGCCGACCGCCTTCGGATAGTCGATCACCTTCAGCACATAACGAATATTTTCCAATGTAAAAGACTTCGGAATCCATACAACCGTCGGATCGAAGAGTTCCGACGGTTCCCTGAAGGAAACACTAAGCATATACAGCAAGGGATAGACAATGATAAAGGACAGCCCGAAAATGAGGAAAAACCGCAGCACCGCCCATACAATGGCGCTGCCACGCCGGACGGCAATTTGCATCTTGCGCTGGGATGCCTCTGTGCGCACCGCCCCGGACAGGGCCTCCTGCCGGTTGAGGGTAAACTCAGGACGCCACATAATATACCCTCCTGTTCAGAATCAGGTACACCACGCCGATAAGCAAAAAGATCACAAGGAAATTTACCAGCGACATGGCAGAGGCATAGGCAAAATCGATCTTGCCGGAAATCTTTTGAATATACTGGAACATGGGGTTGGAATAATCGATAAAATTGTCGATAACGGAATACATCAGATTGACTACCAGCATGGGGCTGATAAGCGGCAGCGTCACTTTCCAAAATGCCACCCAGGCATTCGCCCCCTCTACGCGGCACACTTCATACAATGTGGGGGAAATCGACTGAAGCCCCGCCAGAAAGATTAAGATTTGAATGCCGGAATTCCAGGACAAATTGAAAATCTGGTTGACGATGGAAACAATAAAGTTCACCACAACCGAGTCCAGCCCCAGGGTGGTCAGCATATCCTGGATCGAGTTCGCTTCAAACATCATAGAGGAACGCTGTCCCGACATGATACCGCCGATAAACTGATCGCTGTTGATGATGTTCATCACGACGCCGCTGGTAATGATCACAGGCAGGAAAAATACCGCTCTCGCCAGCAGGCGGCCGCGGAAATTCTGATTAAGGATGATCGCGATGAACAGAGAAAACACGCAGATAAGCGGCACATGGGCGACCACCGACCCGAGCGTCGAGGTAAAAGCCGGCAAAAACTCGCTATCTTCCACAAACATCCGCCGGTAATTCTGCCAGCCTGGCGACGTCAGAACCACATTGCCTGGCTGCACTTCCATGTTGTGAAAGCTGTATACCACGGCTGAAATGAAAGGAATGAAGAAGAAAAAGACAAACCCAATCATCCACAGAGATATAAAGACATACCCGTAACAGGATTTTTTTCTCTCATAAGACAGGGGGCGTCGTCTGCTCATCAAAATCTCCTCCCTTCGTCATCCGGCAGGAACGGCCCGCAAGGCGCGTCCCATCGGGCAGCGTGGTTTCCTGCTCGTTGAAATTGATATAAACGGTGGCGCCGTTCTCGTACGTCGAAACCGTCACGCCGTCTGCCACAACCGAATGCGCATGGAGCGCCGACCCTTCCGTCGCCGTATAAAGCCGACTGTACAGGGCATACAGTTTCACGGCGCTCTCTCGTGTGCGGACGAAGCCACAGCCGGACAACGCGCTCTGATCCGTGTTTTTCAAAACCGAAACATCCGCATAAATCCATGTAAACGCCGGCAGTGTTCCGCTTTCGAGCGCCCGCAAAACCGCGTCATCACCAGCGCCCGCATTCAGCGGTTGCGAAGCATATGTCCGCAGGCCGCTCATAACGATGCCGTAGAAAGGCACCGAAACATCAATCAGATCCTGGCCGCTCGATGTGATAGGTGCCGAAGTGATGCGTTCGGCCGCGCCGAACGCATAAGCATTGGGATTCACCAAAAGCAGATCGGATGAAATTCCGGAAAGCCAGGAGGTGATTTTGCGGCTCATCCGATCGCGTTTGCAAACCGTATCGCGGAAATCGTTATACAATTCGTTCACAATATCGCTACATGCCAGGCGGTCGTATTTGTCTGCCAATTTACCGATTGCCGTCAAAGCCTCCATCCGCTTTCCGGCGGAAAGCCGGTAATAGGTGTCGCCGGTTCCGAAGCCCAGCCCAGGTGAATAGGCATTCCATCGGCGTGTAACTCCGGACAAATCCGTCGCCGTGCCAAAGGTCTTTTTGAAAAATCCCGCCTTGGAAAAGGTGGTCACCGCGTCGAGTGACGGATAAAAGACAAACTCCCGTCTATTCAGCAGATCGGACAGCGATACGCCCCCCTTCTGCAGCGTTCCGGCGATCTTCAGCGAATCCGGCGTTTTTCCTGCCAGTTCCTGCTTTTGCCAGTCCGTGTAGCGTATCACAAGGTTATCCACACCCCGCTCCCGCAGCCATGAGGCGATCGCGACGACCTGCTCTGTGGTTGTCAGCGCCACTGTCTGTTTGCTCTGTATGCCAAGCCGGGATACCGTTTTGTTTACGCCGCCGACTAGATTCAAATACAGCGCCGGATCTTCGCTCGCGGCAGGCTGTACGCCGCCATCGATCAGATACTGGCGATAGCTGCGGGCCATGCCGCTGTAATCCGCATCATCCCCGGATAAGAAACGGTAAGCCACGCCGATCTGTGTTTCCGCAAAATCTCCTTCTTCATACATCGGCGTTTTAGCGTTGCCAAAGTCATAGTCCATTTCACTCATGACCTGGAAATCCACATAGGTGTTGGCATAGCCGGTCTGCTGCAGATTGGTGTAGGCGCAGAGCTGGCCGCTGGCCGCAGATTCCTCGACAACGGCAAGAAAGGCGGCACCGTTGCGACGGATGCCATAGACCGGTAGCCGGACAGCGGTATCCGCAACCTGCAAATCGTAATTTTCCGGCAGTTCCGTGGGCTCCTGCCCGTAAATCGGCCGCTGATACGGTGAAAAGGTATTTTTTCCGTTGTTGAAGCGGATGATGCCGCCCTCACCGTCGGCAACGAACAGATAGCCCTCGTCCGCTTCGCCGCCTGCGCCGAAAAACGGCAGAAGCGCGATCGAGCGGATAAAAAAGCCGTCCTGTTTTTCGATCTGGTCGAGCAACACCCGCACCCGCAGCATACCATCCTCGAGGTACACGCACAACGGGATGGTTACGTTGTATTCCGAGAACTCATAATCCACCCGGAAGCCGCTTTCCAGCGTCGATAAGCGATAGGTATTGTCATAGACGGATCCCGTCATCGTGTTAAAACGGCTGCTCTCGCCATTGGATGTGTCCGTATACTGAACCACCATCAGCGAGGCCATTTCCATCTTATAAATGCCGTCGGCAAACCAGTCGTTTTCGCGGTCTTCCGGGCAGCTAAACCACTTTTCCTGTGCCGCAGTCTCCACATAAAAGGCCGTGGTGGAGGGCTGCACATAAAGCTTTAGCCCATTTTCCTCGGCGCACAGGACATAATCCTCTTTCGAATGATCGGACAGATCCAATCCCCGCTCAACGGCAACGCCGCAGGAAGAGGCGTCAGCCGTCTGTTTTTCGATGGGGGCGCATCCGGCTAACAGAGCAGCCGCACACAGCAGCGCTGCAAAACAATACCACTTTTTCATTGGCTCCTCCTTACCGGGCTTGGCGAATACGGAAAACAAACTCGTTGAAAATGGTGAGCAGCGCGTCCGATACCTGTTGGTATAAAGAGTAGAACAGGAAAACCAGAAAAGCGATCAGCAGCATCCCGATCGCGGTCACAAGCAGGGACGTCAGCGCCTTAAACAGCTCATATTCGTGATAGGTCATCAAGCCGCTGATCAGCAAAACGAAACTCCATGCCACGCCGGCAAACATCAGTATTGATAAAAAGGCGGACTCATCCTGCGTTAGAAAATGGCTCAGGATCACCTGTAGAATTCCCGCATAGATGTAGGGCTGCAGCGAATAGGTGGTGACGATCCAGACGTCCCCCAATCTTCCCTTTCCGTCTGCCAGTACGCAAAAGGCCCAGTTGGACAGGACGAACAGCGCCACGATCGCCAGGCGTCCGAATAACGTGCGCAGCAGGTTGACGCTGTCCGCATCGACCATGGTGATCTGCGGGCCAGTCCACTGTTCGGCGAGGAGCGCCTGGAAGACCAGCAGCAGGAAAAACAAAACGGACATCCGCCATGAGGCTTTTCGCCGGTAATGAAGCTCATCGTACCCATCGATCGGGTGCATCACGATGAAAAAGGGAAGAACATATCGGCTGCGGTGCGAATCGCTGCGAATCATTTGACTCCATCCGCCTTTCTTTTGCGCCAGATTCGGCGGATCACCGGCGGCACAAGCACGATAGCCACAACCGCCGCCACGATCCACACGATGTTTTTGCGCATGAGGGCCACGCGATATTCCTTAAATGCCTCGCTGTAACGGGCGCTGTCTCTGCCAAGCTGAAAATACGTCAGCGCCTCATCATACTGCTGCTGATTATAGAGGGCGCTGCCGATGCCGATATAGGCAAGCTCATAGTTGGCGTTTTCCGCAATGACCTGTTTCCACGGTTCGACGGCGGCCTTATAATCACCGGCGTAATAAAGCTTGAGCGCCTCATGAACGTTGGCGCCGATCCGGGTTGTCCGGAAAACGGTCAGACTGCCCTTGTCCTGATCCAGTACCAGGATACAATCGTTCATTGTCTCGATGGCCACCGGCTTGGAAAAGGTGCCGGCATATTCTCCCAGCGCACCGAAAGCACAGACAAGCTGCATATTTTGATCAAACTGATAAATTTTCCCCTTGCGATCGTCTAGCACATTGAGAAAGCCATTCTCGTCGTAGCAAACGTCCACAAAATTCAGCTGCCTCGCGTCCATCTCCAAGGCGTTGTAGGCGGTATCCGGCATCTTCCGTATAATGGTGTCGCCGCCCTTGGGATTCAGGCAGCGCAGGCTGTCCATTTCCATTTTGACGGTGTCGCCCGGTACAAGCTGCGCCGTGGATACCGTATAGATAAAGTCCTCGGAGGTGATGTCCATGTTGTAGATCTCCTGCGGAACATAGCCCGCCATGATTTCCTTCTGCTCCTCGGTCATCATCTGCTTCCAGAAATAATCCCGTATGGTCTCAGCGGTGGTCACCACCTTCTCACTGGCGAAAAAGCCCTGGAACGCATACTGCGCGTCAAAGATCACGAGTCCCTGGTAGATGCCAGTACACTGCACATACAGGTTTCCCGCCCGATCCCGTACGAGTTTCTGCGGGAGAAATTCCACATACTCGCTGAAGTATTCCGATTCCGGCTTGCGAATATCAGCCAGCACACGGCCATCGCCGTCCGTGCACAGCACCCGCTGATTGCCGGGATCGGCAATGTACAGATTGCCGTTGCCGTCAACAAACAGGCCGGTTGGTTTATCCAATTCGGTTGTCTCGCCGTTCGATGTGAAGGTGTCAACAATTCGGTTCAGGCGCAGCTGCCTATCCAGCACGATCACGCGGCCGTTTCCACTGTCTAAAATATACAGCTCTCCGGAGGGCGAAAGGCTCATGTCGCGCGGCTCCGTCAATTGCCCGGCCTTCATATCCTGTCCGGACAGCACCGAAGCCGGTTCGTAAATGTGCGAGGTGGTTACCGCGTTACCATAGGAATCATAGGTATACGAGGTGTAAGGAACAGCGGCGCTTGCGACGAGAGGCAACGCAAGCAAGAGTGCCGCTGTGAGCGCCATGCGTTTGCAGTTCATCCGGTTTCCTCCCTTCCGTCAGCCCTTGATGCCGGAAAAAGCCATTGTTTCAATAATGCGGCTCTGTAGGATGATGAAGATAATAAAGGGCGGAATCATCATCACCACCGAAGCGGCCGCGCCGCTGCCCGCGCGCGCAATGCCCGCTGTGACCACTTGGTTGAGAATCGTGGGCAGAAGCTTGATTTTTTCATCGTAGATGAAGGTGCCGCCGGTCGTGTTCCAGAGCGATTGAAAGGTGAAAATGATCAGCGTCAGGGCGGCAGGCTTCACCATCGGCATGGCAATCGAAGCAAAGATACGCCAGGTTCCCGCGCCGTCGATGCGCGCCGCCTCCAGCATTCCATCCGGAATCTGCGTCATGAAATTGCGCATCAGAAACAGGCCAAGCGGCAGCCCGACAGCCGGCAAAATAACCGACCACAGCGTATTGATGAGGCCCATCTTCGCCACAATGATATATTGCGGCAGCGCGGTCACGGGGCCTGCAAACAGCAGCGACGTGGTTACCAGCCGAAAGAGCCATTTGGAACCGGGAAAAGGATATTTCGCCAACGGGAAAGCCGCCATGGAAGCCACGACTAGGTTAAATCCCGTGCCGGCAATGGTTACAACGACGCTGTTGACAAGATAGCGGGAAAACGGCACCCACAGGCTATCGGTCAGCTTGGAAAGGGTCAGATAATTGCTGAGTGTTGGATTGACCACAAAAAACCGCGGAGGAAATATAAAAATTTCTTCAATCGGTTTGAGGGACTGCATGATCGCATATACAAACGGTAGCATCATGAACGCAGCAACCACGATCAGCACAACCGTAATAAAAATATCTCCGCCGAGCGACCGGGCTACACCGTTGCGTCTTTGTTTCGACATAACCAACTCCCCTTTTAATCGTCGGATATCCTGGCGATCGCCCGTTGAATGACATGATTGACTAACAGAATAAAGGCGAATAGCACCACGGATATAGCGCAGGCGTATCCCATTTCAAATCGGATGTTGCCGTAATCGTAGATATATGTAACGACCGTCAGCGCCGCATTGTCCGTCGAGGGGAAACCAGCCAGCGTCATGCAAATCGAGCTGACGGAAAAGGCCGCGCCGATTTGCATCACAGCGCCAAACATAAGCTGCGGCCCCATGGAGGGCAGCGTGACATAAATGAGTTCCTGCAACCGGTTGCGGACGCCGTCAACGGCCGCCGCCTCATAAAGTTGCTTATCTACATTCTGCAGGCCGGCAATAAAGGAAAGGAAAGAGGTGCCAAGGCTCATCCAGATCTGAATGAATATAATCACGCCTAACATAGTGCTGGGATCGCTGAGCCATTGCACCGGCTCGGAAATGAGGTTCATGCTCATGAGCAGATAATTGAGCCATCCATACATATCGCCGGAAAAGATGTAACTCCACATGACATACAGGGTGCCGGAAATAGACGGCGCATAGAAGAAAAAGGTCATCACGGCCCGCACACGCCGGTCCAATTCGTTGATAAGCCAGGCGAACAGAAGGCAAGCGAAATAGCTGACCGGTCCGGTGATAACGGCAAAGATCAACGTATTTCGGACAGCCACGAGGAACACATCGTCCTCCAGAAACAGTTTGATATAATTCTCAATGCCGACCAGTCCCGGCCATTCCAGCATGTTGAAATCGGTAAAGCTGAAAATGACCGCAATCCCGATCGGCAGAACGATGAATATGCCGAACAGAAGGAAGAAAGGCAGGATCATCGCATAGCAGGCACGGTATTGGTGCATTCGTACGCCGATAGACTCTTTCGTCCGCATGTTGACGGCTCCTTTCATTTCTTTCTGTCCAACTGCTGCCGCTTCCGGAAAAGCTCCTTGTTGATTCGGACGTTGTAGCGATTGAGAGTATCCACGGCGTTATCGTAATCATAGATCACCTTGCGGAAAGCATTGTTGAGCTCGCGGGTCACGTAATAGTTGCCGGGTACCTCCGGGATCAGCACGACCTGCTCCCATTGCTTGAGCAGCTCTTCCCTTTGCGCCGTATCCCACGGCAGGCGGCTGAACGCCTCGACATTGGCCGTGGCATACCGGGCGGTCGGCCCCATCACCGCTTCGACGGCGTTTCCATACTCCACCTGCGTATCGGCTTCCGTGAACCAATTCAGAAAACGCCAAGCCTTCTCCTGCTGCCTGGAGGTCGCAAATATGACGCCGACGGCCATATTCTGCTCCAAGCCGGGAGAGGTCGTTGCCCCGGTCGCGTTGCTGATGCTCACGGCACGGCTGACCGTGCCATCCTTCCGAACCGTCGCCGGCACGGGAAGCATCTCCCAGCGACCGTTTATCTCCGGCGCGGCAGATTCCAGCATGGTATACGTCGTATAAGCAGCGATGCCGATCGGCATTTCGCCCGAACGGAAACGGTTGTAAAAATCAAAGGAAAGCGGGAAACCGTAACGGGAGAAGAAATTCGTCCAGGTCACGAAAGCGTCCACCGCTTCCTCGCTGCCAAACCGCGTCTGCCGCAGATCCTCAGTAAAGAAGCTGCCCCCATTCTGATACAGCAGGGTGGCATACATGCCGATGTTCGAGGGAATGCCGATCTCCATGTTCTTTCTCTGAAGCACAGCGGCGACCGTATACATCTCCTCCCAGGTATCCGGCGCTTCCAGGCCGAGTTCCTCGAGGATATCCGTGCGTACAAACATCATCGGATAGATTTCCGTCAGAGGCAGTCCGTAACAGCCCCCGTCGTAGCGCAGCGAGGCGGTGGCATCTTTCCGAAAACGGCCGATCACGTCGTCAAAATCGGGAAACTGGCTCAAATCGGTCACCGCATGTCGAATCGCCAGATTGACCGGTTCATCGCCAGCCAAAAAGACTGCGACATCCGGCGCTTTGTTCGCCAGCACCGCTTCGCGCACATTGGTGGAAACCAAGGATAGATTGACATTTATCTTTTCGTTCTTGCTGAAATCGTTATCGATCAGCTTTTTCAGCACGTCGAGCTGATCGCGGCCGCCGGACAGCCAGACAGAGATGGAATCGTCCTTGCCGTACACATCTCCAACAGTGCCGTAATCCTCCGCATAGGAGGCGATTAGCCGCTGTATTTCAAATGAAATCCGGCGAAAGAATCCGGCGCGTACAGACGGCAGTTCGGCTCCCGGCGCATGGACGGCGATATAGTCAAGATCCACCGGCTGCACCTTGGCCTCTGTGATCCAGGAAGAGAGCGTTTGCACATCGCTTTTAAAAGAACTGAGCGTCCGCGCCAGGGAATCCGGATCTTTTTCGATCTGCTGGAGCCGAGTAATCAGGGAACGTATGCTGGTCAGCTCGCTGCCGGATTCGCCGCCATTTTGCTCCAGCATCTGTTCAAGAACGCTTTCCAGCTCCTTGCGCAGGGATGTCACGGTTTCTCTGTATTGCGGGATTTGCTGGGCCAGCTTATAATCCCTATATTTATCCTGATCCGTGCCGGCAACCATTACAACGCTGCGGTAAAGCGAGTTCAGAGAATACACCAGATCCTCTAGACGGCTCAATACACCGTCCAGCGGGCCTGGGATCACTTCGAGCGATAATACATACGTTTTTCCTGCCTCAAAATAGAAACGGCAAGTCTCGCCATTCGCTGTTATCGCCTGCCTGTACCAGCCGCTCGAAGAGGGGAAAGAGATCGCCTCGGTCTCTTTACATAAAGCCTGTCCATCCACCCGCAGACGACGTGTAGATACAAAGCCGCTTTTGGTGTCCTGTTTGGCGCGTATGCTGATGGCATATAGACCGTCTTGCGGGACAGTCAGATGCCACTTGACCCATTGCCCGACACTTTGAAAACGTGCGCCTGGCAGGACGTTGTAATATAACAAAGCCGGATCATTCGGACTGGTGTTGGCATCACTTTTATCAAAATCCGCCATGATCGTGGAGTCGGAAGCCATTATAAAGTCTTCTGCTTCCACCAGCTTGACTTCGCCCTCGGCATCGCGGTATCCCTGCTGGCTGTAATACTCGCTGAGCTGCGCATAGTCCGGAACCGCCTCGTCATTAAAGATCTCCACAGAAACCAGCGCGACATTGGCATTTTTAAAACAAAAAGCCAGTGTGTTTTCCCCAGCCGTCAGCGGAAAAGCCAGCGGCTCATTATAGCGCCCCTGCGGATCGCTCAGCACCATTTCCGTTTCGGCACATTGTTCTTTGCGATCCGGAAGGATCTGGTTGCCCCGTTCATCGGTCGTGATCTCCCCATCTGGAACCCAGGGGCGATCCAGCGTCAAAGCATCGGCTCCGTCTACCGGTGTTTTCCCATTTACCGTTAGGGCAAGGCCGGTTCTCCGCATCGCACTTTCACGCACAATGTACCGCAGTCGGATACGGTAGGTTCCTGTTTCCGGCACCGTCACCGCAGCCGTAACAACCGCATTTTCGGCGCGTATCTCCAGCGAACCATCTTCATTTAACGCGGTGGAGACGGCATCCCATTGCATCTCGCCGGCGGGGATACGGAGGTTCGTCACAGGGCCTGCCTGCCCATTCGCGGACATGGAGGGGGCCGTGCCAGAGCTGTCGGCAGTGCTTTCCGCGCACACCCTGTCAAGGGAGCCGGGCAGGAAAACGGCTGTAATCAGTATAAAACCGGCAGCCATCACGGAACACAGACGGCGTTTTTTCAAAGCCATTTCTCCTTTCTGCATCGTGAATCGTTTGCGATCAGTTCGTGGGGCTGCTTACCGGGGATAAACAATCGGAACAAACTGCTTTGTTTTTTCAGATTCGGTGGCTTTCAAGCACATGAGCGCGCTGAGCAGGCCTTCATGAAGGGGGGCGATCGAGTGCCCCCCTTTTATTAGATCAATAAATCCACAAATCAGTGCTTTGTCACCGCCGAAATGATCCTCGTGCAGATCGTCAAAGCGGATCTCTTCCATTCTGGAAGAGTGGTGAGGATATTTTCGGATGCACAGCGTATAGAAGTCAAATTCCACCGTGCCCTCATATCCGAGGAAAATAGCGCCCCGCTTCTGTGCGTGCTTGCGGGCGAAGAAGTTCTGTGAATATACGAGATGCATACCGGTATCATAGCGGACGAGACAGGAGGCGGAATCATGGTTGCCGGTATCTACAGCGAAACAACAGCGGCTTCCCCGCGCACTGTCGTCACAAAAGTTTTCCAGTACGTACGGACTGTCTGTGCAGGTGAGATACTCCGCGCAATCTCGGCATTTCAGTCCGGCCGGCTTGTTGCCTTTAAAAACCTGCTTGGAACCCATTGATGCAACTTCCGTCGGCTGGCAACCGATCACATAATTGATATAATCAAAATCGTGTGTTGTTTTTTGCAGGAAAAGGCCGCCTGTTATCGACTCATCGCGATACCAACTGTGATAGTAGACGCCGCCATACGGTACATCGTTAATCGCCTGCACATGCTGAACCTGCCCGATCGCGCCGGAATCCACAATTTCCTTAACACAATGGACTATAGGGGTCAGCCGCAGCGGAAAGGATACAAGCACCTGTCCATCGTGCGCTCGCTCATAAGTATGTAAGCGGCTCCAGTCCTCCATCGTCGTGCATACAGGCTTCTCGAGAAAAAGCGGTATATTGTGTTCCATAACCATGCAGGCATAGTGGGTATGCGTCGAACACCGTGTACCGATTAGAACACCGTCAAGCGGTTCTTTTTCCAGCATATCCTCCGCCGACACGTAAAAATGCGCGCCTTTGATCGCCTCGGCTACAGAAGGATGAAAACTGCACAGCGTTTCTGCGTCTCGCGTATCCATGACAGCCGCCAGTCTTCCATTTTCACCCAGGGCGCGCAGCAGCCTGGCCAGTAATGTTTCGATCCGATTTCCTAATCCGATAACGCCAATGTTGTACATAAAGCTTTCCCTCCACACACGAGCATAAACAAAAGACTATATCCTGAACCATCACAGATGGTATTCTTTAGTTTAAGTATATCAACTCATGGTTTCGATTTTCTATGGCTTTATCAGTATAGAACTTTAATTTATCAACCCAGGGCTGGCCTTGTTTCCTAACTATATCCGTTTATCCTGAAATAAAGTAGTCCTGGGAAAACAGCACCCGCACAAAAATCTTCAGAGCATTAACGGACTGTATTTAGCGACTGTAGCGATCAGCGAAAATAAACGGTTTTGCCATATTCGCGAGGTGTACATCCGAAAGCTTTCTTAAACTGTGTTGAAAAATAGGTAGGTGAACAGAAATTCAGTCTTTCGGAAACCTCAGAGATTGTATACTCACCGGAACCGATCATTTCTTTTGCCCGTTCGAGCTTTTTTTCCAGAATATAGGATTGTAAATTTTTCTTTTCTTCTGCCATAAAAACCCGATATAGATAAGAAGTGCTAATATGCATTTTCTGAGCGACATAAGATACCGATAAGGCGCTATTCATCAAATATTCATCTACGATCTGTCTAACACGCTCTGCCAGCAAGCCGTGAGTTTCCAAAGCTATGGCACTGGTTAACTGTGTGGAGTTATTGTTGTGCATGTCTACCATTAGATGAACAAAAATCAGTTTAAGATAAGCCGCCACCAGGTCGACGGAATACGGGGAAATGTTCGTTGACTCTGTAATCATTCTTTTGAAATACTGCTGAATATCTGTGTCGATATGATAAACGCGCTCATTCAACAAATTCTGTCTGCTGGATATACCAAAGGCGATATTTAGAAAAGCGACCTTCCCGGTTCCAATCGCCTTTAGCGAGTGAAATTCATTCGCTTGGTAGAAAATCAGATCTCCCTGTTTAAGACGATATTTTTCCCCTTCAACCGTGCATAGAATTTGCCCCCTATCGACATACATCAACTCCCAAAAGGGGTGCTTTTCACCGATAAAAACGTAGTTCGCCTTTTTTTCAGAATAGAGAAAGGTGTAGATATTCGTAATGCTAAAACGTATATTCGTAGAATAAATATATGGTGTTGGGTCAAAGGGAAGACAGTGCCGATCGCCCAAGGTATATTCGTGATAGGAGCTCTCCCGGCATCCATAAGGCAATACACAGTAATAGACTCCCGGATTGATCGACACTGGCCGAGCGAAAAGAAAGGCTTCCGTTTGAGCTCCTTGCACAACTAACATAGCGATCCCATCAGCAGGTTCGATATAAACCGGCTGATCGTATGCTTCCAGTTGTCTTGTATCCTTATCATGGCAAATTTTTAAACAATATCGGTAATCTGTCAGCTTTTCCAGAACATCGGTACTACGGATTGTTATCCCATACGGCAAAAATTGTCTGTATTGAATCGGTTTTATGTACACCTTTTCGCGCCTCCAATTGAAATATTGTTATATTGCCAAAATTTATTATATATACATAGTAGCATTTTTTTTACCATTTTCAAGTGCTTTTCCAACAGCTTGCCTTATTTCCTGTATTTTCTAACTATTTTACCTGTTAAAAAATGTAGAAAAACCAGTGTCTCATGTCCAGGGCCGTCGAAAATAGACATTGAAAGAAAAAGCCTCCAATCGTAGGATAAAAGTACGATTGGAGGTTTTGTCATGGCAGAAAAAAGGTAGGCCCAAAAAGGAAGCAGGAACACAGGAGGAGCACTACGGCGATTGGAATGGAAAATGAGCTGCATTACCCAAAGTCTTTTCAGCGCTTGCGCCGCACCTCGCTGAGCACCCATATTTGCGCATGCCATGAAGGACGGCTTTAGGGTTGAGACGAATTCCTTTGTACCGTTCCAACTATAAGTGGACATAATGATAGCCATGGATTTCTTCGTTTCGTCGAGGAAAGCCGTGGTGCTGCAATTTGAGCAGTCTCACCTTGTGCCCGGATAGATTCGCAGAAGCTTAGATGGCCGCCATTTGCCTTGGATTTCTCATTCTGATATAAATGCCCCCTCATTGAATACACGGCAGGATAATCATCATGCAGTGAACCATTGGAATACAGCGCAGCGGCAGATTCCTTAGGCAAGATGTCTGTGCTATTTGCTGCATCTTTGGAAAAAATGCATTTAACATATCGGCTCCGGCGGGTCGAGCCCAAAGTTTGTGTAAAGTCCATTTCGGGTGGTGCGAATAGAGCAAAAATTATGCAGGGCGGCAGCGGGTTTAACCAGCTGCCGCCTTGTCGACAGCATATCGCTGATGGGACAGCATGTCAAGGGCGGCGAAGCCGTTCAGTTTACCCTTGACATGTTGGTGCGGCGGTGTTACTCGGACATACGCCCGGCAAAGTAAATGGTCATCTGGGCATGAATCAGGCTCCAGTCCTGCCGGCGTCCAGTCCACTTTTTCGTGATATCCATCATAGCAGGATACAGCATTTTCAGCAAACTGTCATCGGTGGGGAATACAGATTTGGCCTTGGTCACCTTGCGCGGCTGGCGGTTGAAGCCTTCAATGGCGTGGTGATATAAATCAACCTGAGCACCTCCAAATAGGTGCTCAGATTGACCCAGTTGTCCCGCCAGGACTGAAAGATTTTCCTGGATTTCCGTGATGACATCCTGTAAGGTTTTGATCGCTGCCTGCACCGAAAACGGAGCCAAACAGCATGGCTGCAAGGCAGACAATCAGGATAATCAATAGAACCACCCAGCCTCCGGCGGCGATGGCGGCGGCTAACCCCTTGACCGCCGCAACGGTGGCCTTCGCTGCCGCAGCGATCGCATGGGCGGCGGCGCGGATCGTATGCACCGCTGCTCTGGCCACCTGCTGCGCCCGCCGGATCGCCTGTACGGATGCCTTGGCCGCCTGCCCCATCTGCTTTGCCGCCGCCTGTGCGGTCTTGATACCCCTGGCACCCTGCTTGACGCCTCTCATGGAGCGGCTGGCGGTTTTCACCGATTCCGCCGGTTTTCCCTTGATGGCCTTGGCCGCTGTGGTTTTCGTGCGTATTTTCCCTGGCATTGCGGCTATGTTGCTCACAGTTTCGCCCGCCTTGCTTCCGCCCTGCTGCAGCCCTTTGGCGTCACGGGCAGTTCCTCTAGTCTCCTTTACTTTCCGGGCGGCAGTCCGCGTGACCGTTTTCCCGGCCCGGCCAGCCATATCCATCCCCTTCTTCGCAGCCGTCTCTATGCCGGACACCATCTGCTCCCCGGCATTGTTGGCCGGAGCGTTAGAGGACTCCCCTTGCTGACTATCAAAGGGCGTTTCCTTAAATTCCGATACGGTTTTCTCCTTGGTCTTCAGCCACGCATCCTTCATGGCGGCTTTCGGCATCCTGGCCGCGCATTCCAGCAGCTTCGGTTTGCTGCCCTCCGACTTTGTCTTGATTTCTCTCAACGATGCACCTCCTTGCAAACAAAAAAGGCCGTCAAACCATGCGCCATGGTTTGACGGCCTTTTCAACCGCTCATCCGTTCTTTTCCTGATGACTGAGGAGAAACTGGATGTATTCTTCAATTTTGAGGTATTCACTTTTCGGCAGGGCTTTCGGGACAACAATCACATTGTCCTGCTCCCTGTACGATACCCTGTCCCTCCGCAACCCCAACAGATAGTCCAGCGAAACGTCGAACAGCTTCGCTATCCGTATCAGCATTTCGTGATTCGGCTGACTGCGCCCGCGCTCGTAGGACGAGATAGTGTGGTACGATACGCCCAACAGCTCACCCAGCTTCTTTTGGTCGTAACCGCTCTCTTTTCGCAATTCCGCCAGATTCTCTCCAAACATGCAGGACACCACCTATACGGTAAGATATCTTTCAGTATAGAGATTTTGCGAATGCAAAGCACGTATTCGGCAGAATCTTAGAATTTATCTTGATATTCATAAGAATATGCTGTATAATTAAGAGCGTTCGGAAGATTCTTGCGGGTGGTTGCGTCATGCAGTATATCTTTTCAAAGGAAAATATGCGGGATATAGAACCCATTACCCTCGGAAAACAACTGCGGCTGCTTCGTCAATATAACCGTCTCCGGCAGCACGAGGTGGCGGAGGCGTTGAAGGTAGACCGTTCCACTTATGCTTACTACGAACTGGGCAAGACCAGACCGGATTACGAAACCCTCCTTCGGATATCTAACCTGTATGATGTGAGTCTCCGTTTCCTGCTGGGGCAGGGCAACAAATAACATGGCGGCGCTCCCTGGCAGTCACTCAGCTGCCAGGGAGCGTTGCCCTTTCTCTGGCTACACCTTCCTCATCACCTCGTCCGGCTTGGTGGTCATGAGCTGGTACAGCCGGGTGCTGCGGGGGAAGCTGTTTTCGAAGGGGACAATGTTCCCCGCGCAGCGGATGAGGCCGCAGCCCGCCGCGACGTTGGTGATATAGCCGAGCTGGGTTTCGGAAATGTTCAGAAGGGAGGCGAGTTCGTCCCGGTCGGTTTTGGACTGATTCAGAAGGATGAGGAATTCCGAATTGGCCAGCATGAGACGGGCGGTGTCGGAGCAAAGCAGTTCCTCCACGTTCTGCGTGAGTCCTGTCACCAGGCCGTTGTATTTGCGGATCCGCTTCCATAGCTTGTAAAAGAATTCGGCGCTGTATTGGTAACGGAACAGCAGATAGAACTCGTCGGCGAACACCCAGGTCGTTTTACCCTTCTTCCAGTTCTGGATCACCCGGTTGAAGATGGCGTCCAGTGTCACCAGCATGCCGATGGGCATGAGCTGCTCGCCCAGCTCCCGGATGTCATAGGCGACGATCCGCGCCCCTGTATTCACGTTGGTGGGCTGGGCAAAGGTGTTGAGGCTGCCGGTGATGAAGAGTTCGGAGGACAGGGCCAGCCCCTTGGCCTCCGGTTCCGGCTGCCGCAGCAGAGACCGGTACAGATCCTGCAGGGTGGGGGGCTGGCCCTGGTAGCCGTTGGCGATGTACTCCTGATACACGTCATAGGTGCAGCGGTCGAGGATGGATTTTTCCCTGGCGGAAATGCCGCCCGCCCCCACCAGTTGCTCGAAGAGGGAAAGCACGAATTCCGACTTTTCGATCAGGGGACTGCGCTCGTCGCCGTAGGCTTTGTCCATGTCCAGGGCATTGATGTGGGTATCGGAAGAGGCCGACACCCGGATGACTTCGCCGCCCAGGTTCTCGGTCAGAGGGCCGAATTCCGACTCCGGGTCGAGGATCAGGACGTCGTCCTCGGTGGAGAGGACGATGCTGACGATTTCCTCCTTGGCAGAGAAACTCTTACCCGAACCGGACACGCCGAGGCGGAAGCTGTTGCCGTTAAGCAGCTTGCGCCGGTCAACCACAATCAGGTTTTTGGAAACGGCGTTCTGCCCATAATAGATGCCGCCGCTATGGAGGATCTCCTGCGCCCGGAAGGGGATGAGGACGGCGGTGGACTCGGTGGTGAGGGTGCGGAGCGCCTGGATTTTGCGCAGGCCATAGGGCAGGACAGTATCCAGCCCGTCCTTCTGCTGCCAGCGCAGGACGCTCATCTGGCAGAGATTCTTGCGGGCCACGGTGAGAATGGTTTCCGTATCGCTGTCCAGCTGCTCCCGGCTGTCGGCCAGGTGTACCAGGGTAACCAGCCCGAGCATCATCCGCTGATCCCGGTTGGTTAAGTCATCCAGCATCTCCTTGGTTTCCTGGCGCTGCTGCTCCATATCGTAGGGCAGCACCGCTGAGTAGTTCTGCGCGGCATTTTGTTTGCGCTGCCAGTTGGCGGCGTTGGTTTCGACACCCAGCAGTTTGTTTTGGATTTCCCGTACCGCCTCGTCGGTGGGTACCGGCAGGATGTCGATGGACAGCATGAGGCTGCGGTTCAGGTCGCAAAGCTCGGACACTATAGAGTCCTTGATGTAGCTAGCGTAATTCTGCAGGTAAAGCACCCGGCCCCAGCGGTCATTGATACGGAAGTGGTCTTTCTGGAATTCCAAGCTGTCGGGGCAGAACCAATCCTTGAAACTGTGTCCTTTCCTCATGTGTTCTTTAAGGTCAAAGGCAAAGGCGTCGGGTTCGTCTCCCCGGAAAAAATCCCGGAATATCCGCAGGCGAGCCGAGTCGTCCAATTCCCGTCCAACCGAGGAAAGCTGGGCGAGATGGGTGATGATGTCGGTGCCTACACGGGCGAAATAGGCACGAGCCTCCTCCACCGTTCTCTTAGCCACGCTGATGGTGAGGCAGCGATCCTGTACCACGCTGTTGTTTGTTCCGGTGACTTTGGAAAGCAGCATCTCGTTGTATTCCAGGCGGAAAGGATCAAGGCTGTCCCCCTTCATAGGGAGCAGCAGGGAACGCTCGAATTCCTTTTTATTCACACGGCGGTTGTGGATAGTTATCTTGGCAAATGCGCCGGAATCCAAGGCGTTGAGCAACTCCGAATAGTCCAGAAACATGGTGGTTTTGTCATCTTTTCCGGCGATGGCGTAATTGATGTCGGTGAAGGAGAAGGATTTGGAGAACCGGTTCCCCACCTGAAAAATCCCATCCGGCCAGATGCGGCGGATGGGTATGGCGTCCTGTACGGACTTCGGAATGGCAAACCGTTCTTTTTCCCTCGTGGCTTTGGATAAAGTTTTGAGTATAGGCATCCTTCCTTTCAAGCTTTAACTAGAGGTTCACTGTTCCTTCCCTGCCGGTGGCTAAAGCTTAGTATTTTTTCGCCTGCGCGGAAGTTTCTCTCCTTGGGCGATGGCATCGGCCAATGCTTCATAGTAGAGGCTGTTGCTCTTGAACACCAGACGCTTCGGGTACAGGAATTCCGACTTGAACCAAGCCCAGGCCACCTGCTCGGCATGCATCCCGTGATATTTGAAAAAGCCGCAGGCCGCAAAGGGCGCGGCTCCCAAGATGCAGATCCAGCCTACTTCTTCCGTACCCACCAGAGGGCGCAGGCCGAAGTACAGCCCAACAGCCGCGCCCACCGCCAGCAAGGAGCAGAAAAACTGCCGCATGGACAAGCCGAAAAAAATCGACTCCGTATACTCCCGGATTTCCTTGGGTACTTTGACTTCTATGGACATTCCTCCTTGGTTATATAAAAATGAAGCGTCGCCGATGGGCGACGCTTCGGTGTACATTATGGATAATTTCCCGTTTGCCAGCACCACTTGGCTATTTCCGCAATCAAATCCAGCGGGATTGGTTTGGCATAGGGGAATTGGATGGCTCCTTTGCTGGTCTTGTATCCGCCTAGGCGCTCCCTGAACGCCTGAACCGCTTCGGTTCCAGCGTACAGACCGAGGTGCTTTTTGTGTGCGGCAAAATGGATGATATTATGCCCCTTCCAATAGGTGGGCATACTCCAGGAGATCCGTTCCTCTGCTTCCGGGAGTGCCGAATAGAGGCCAGTGCGCACCGCCGCCAAGCAGGGTCGGATTTTCTCCGGCTGCATAGATATATATTCGTCTATGGTTTTGGGTTTCTCGCCGCAAAAATGGGATTGATTCGGATTCTCAAAAGAACGTCCGCATTGGGGGCATTCCCACATGGCATATCCCTTCCTTCCAGGATAGTATACCAAAAGCCGGGCAAAACTTACAGCCCCAGCAATTCTTTGACAATGCGGTCGCTCATCCGCACCGCGCCCACCAAAACCAGCAGGTTAAAGATTAGCTCTGCCACATAGCTCCACACGGCGGTGACCGCCGACACGCTGGGGTCGACGGCAGGCGAGCTGGAGGCCATGACAGAAAAGATAATGCAGGCCAGCGCAATAATGGCCCCTTCCAAGCACACCCCGGCATAGGAGCGCAGGAAGTTTTTCCCCACGTTGCTGGTGGGCTCCCCTGCGAAGCTGGAAAGCGGGATCGGCGCGATAGCCGTGTACATATACAGCTTAAATAGGCGACTATACACCGTCAGGATCATCACAAAGGACAGCACGGTGATGAACAGGCTGCCGATTAGCGTTACCGCCCACAAGGGGATGCTGTCCCAAAATCCCACCTGTTCGATCTTGTCGATGATCTCCTGCGGGAGCGTCGTGCTGCCGCTCCCGGACAGGCCGGATGTGGTGATGATGGTGGAAACCATCCCCTGAACAATCTGAAACACCGCCAGCATAAGGTCGAGGCCATAACCCACCGCCGCCTTTGCCAGCGCGAAGCGGAGGAACAGCTTGAGAG
>UMGX01037931.1_pt1 | contig 36383 bp, 25 predicted proteins | sample 1965411 | NCBI WGS metagenome assembly UMGX01 (sample SAMEA4836086, study PRJEB28245) | human gut metagenome | biome: gut microbiome; material: fecal sample | place: Denmark | collected 2008 | reverse complement strand
TGACCGGAAAACTGGAACATTACCGCGTTTTTTGCAAGGTTGTACAGAACAAAAGCTTTTCCAAAGCGGCACAGGATCTCTTTCTTTCCCAGCCGGCGGTCAGCCAGGCAGTGCGTCAGCTGGAAGAACAGCTGGGTACCCAGCTTCTACTGCGCAGCTCCAAAAAGGTGGAACTGACCGCCGAAGGAAAACTTCTCTATGAATATGCAAGCTCCGCTCTGGGGCTGCTGGAATCGGCAGAACACCAGCTGGGTGGACTGCATGAGTTAAAGGTCGGTCAGCTTCGCCTTGCTGCCGGCGATATCACTGCGCGGCATCTGCTTCTCCCTGCACTGGAACATTTTCATCAGCTTTATCCACAGGTGCATCTGAGCATCTTTAACCGTACCAGTATGGGCAGCTTGGAACTTCTGCGGGCTGGAAGAATTGATGCTGCCTTTCTGAATCTCCCGATTGAAGATGACCGCATCACCGTCCACTGGGAGCGACCCATCCATGACATCTTCGTTGCAGGTGAAAAGTTTTCTTCTCTTAAAGAAAAGACACTTACCCTGCGGGAGCTTGCCGCTCAGCCGCTGATCATGCTGGAAGAAAAGGCAAACAGCCGTCTTTATGTCCAGCGGTTCTTCCTGCGCAAGGGAATTGAGCTCAATCCCGAGATCGAGCTTGCCTCCTACGAGCTGATGGGAGAACTTGCCCGCATCAATCTGGGACTTTCCTGCATGGTGCGGGAGTTCTGTGCCGAAGAGCTCCGGCAAAAGAAGGTGTTTGAGGTAAACTTAGCAGAGCCGATTCCGGCAAGAAGTATCGGAATGGTCAGCTTAAAAGGGGTAAGTCTTCCTCCGGCAGCATCGAAGTTTCTGGAATTGTTGCAGTCGCTGGAATAGCGGCTGTTAGCTTTAAAAATTGAAGTTTTTGATCGAACTTTTTTCAAAAAGTTCGTGGGGGTACGGGGGCAACGCCCCTGTGACACTTCACAACAAAACAAAAAAACGATAGATGCAGCGTGTTCTTCTGTGGCAGTCGCACGTCAGTGCGTGGCACACGTCAAGTGTGCCAGTGTAAAGCGATGTACCTATAATTCGGAACAGATTTCTGCCGTCAAAAATCATCCACTGGATAATTTTTGAGGTTGCTCTTTGCTTACAATCGGCTCGTGAAAACTTTTTCTCTTGCAAAAAGTTTTCACACTTTCAAAAATGCGCCTGACGATAAAATGTTTCGCACTCTGCGGAGTGCAACCAAAGGCTCTGCCTTTGGAAACCGCAATTTTTTGAAAAAAATTGAGTAAAACTTTTGTTCTTCCCTTACTTATGCTATAATATGCTCAAAAACATCCGCCAAAGAAAGGAAGTTATCACCATGAAATGGGGCATTATCGGCGCTATGCCGTCTGAAGTTACACTCTTAAAACAGCAGATGCAGGATATCTGCGAAGTCAATGTAGGCCGTCAGGTATTCTGGGAAGGAATCCTCTGCAATCAGGAAGTTGTCGTTTCCTCCTGCGGTATCGGTAAGGTAAACGCAGCAATCACCGCACAGATGATGATTGACCGCTTCGGCGCACAGCGCATCATCAACACCGGTATCGCCGGCGCAATCCACCATGACCTCAAGGTTCTGGACGTTGTGGTTTCCCGCGAGCTGTGCTACCACGACTACAATGCACGATTCCTGCGTGACTATCCGCCGTATATCGATTCTATCCGCGCAAGCGACCTGATGATTGAAGCCGCTGTTGAAGCCTTCGAAGCAATCGACCATGGTTCCTCCTGCTGCTTCGTCGGCAAGATTGCAAGTGGTGACCAGTTCATCGAATCCTCCGAAGTAAAAAATAAAATCGTGGAAGAGCATCACCCGATGTGCGTTGAAATGGAAGGTGCTGCAATCGGTCATGCCTGCACTGTAAATGATATCCCATTTGTTATCATCCGCACCATGAGCGACAATGCAGATGAAAACGCGGCTGACTCTGCTACTAATTTTGAAGAAGTTGCTGCAAAACATTCCGCAGGCATCGTTCTCGAGATGCTCTCCCGCTGCAAGGACTAGTCCCCTACTCTGTACACGAAAGGAAGATTTTCCATGAAACGAATCGAAAGTTTCTGTGTTAACCACGATAAACTCACCCCGGGAATGTACGTTTCCCGCATTGACGGCGACGCTATCACCTACGATGTCCGCATGGTTGTTCCAAATGCCGGTATCTATCTGGAAAACGACGGCATCCACACCTTTGAGCACCTGTTTGCAACCTATGTGCGCAACACCGCTGACTCGGACAATATTCTCTATGTCGGACCGATGGGCTGCCGTACCGGTTTCTACTTCATCACCCGGGACAAAATCTCCAAAGCCCGTGCTATCGAACTGGTACAGGAAACCTGCGAGTTTATCAAAAACTTTGAAGGAGAGATTCCTGGTTCTAGTCGTATCGAATGCGGAAACTATCTGGACCACAGCCTGCCAAAAGCAAAAAAATATGCCGAAGACCTCTCCAAGACACTTGTCGGCTGGACCGAAGACAAGATGGTTTATCAGCTGTAATTTTAAAAGGCAATGTTTGATAAGACAACGAGAGACTTTTCCTCTCCCCTGATTTTCTCCTAAAGGACAAAATTTTCCTTTTATTTTTATCTGTTATTTTAGTTTTTTCTGCTAAAGCGACAAATTCAAAAAAGGGAATTGACAACGGGGACAAAATCATTTATATTAAATGCGTCATGGGATACAAAGTTTATCAGAGGTTCCATGCAAATATTTCCTGACCACCCGAGCGCGGGTTAAAGGCCATACGGACAGCCGGGTCAACTGCCGATTGGTGATGTGATATCACCGTTATTGATTGAGTTAGAAGCTCAAATTTTATAAGTTGGTTACTTTATAACCGGTGCGTAATACGTACATCAACTTGTGAAACGGTCAATAAGAGTAGTAAAAGTGAGTATTTGCTATATAGACTCTGAAACTGTGTGATCCCACGGGGGTTCTTTTGCCGCGCTGCGGTGAGGAACGCTCTTACCCGGGGCATAGCCCCGAACAAAATTATGGGATTTAACGCAAGTAATGTGCAAGCACGTTACTTGCGTTTTTTGTTTTATATAAAAATTTCAAGCAGGAGGATTGCGGCTATGGGCGAAAAATTAAAGCTGTACGGCTTTAACAACCTGACCAAAGCACTGAGCTTTAACATCTATGATGTCTGCTACGCCAAAACCCCGCGGGAACAGCGGGACTACATCTCCTATATCGATGAACAGTACAATTCCGAACGACTGACTAAAATCCTGACCACCCTGACCGACATGATCGGCGCAAAGGTTCTGAACATTGCCCGTCAGGATTATGACCCGCAGGGCGCCTCGGTCACCATCCTGATTGCCGAGGAAACGATGGTCCCTGTCGGCGAAACCCAGCTTGCCCATCTGGACAAAAGCCATGTTACCGTCCATACCTATCCGGAGTATCATCCGGAAACCTGCCTTGCAACTTTCCGTGTGGACATTGACGTCGCAACCTGTGGCGCAATCACACCGCTTTCCACCCTCGATTACCTCATCAGCTCATTTGATTCGGACATCATCACCATGGATTACCGCGTTCGGGGATTCACCCGCGATGTCAACGGACACAAGCTGTTTTTAGATCACAACATTACCTCAATTCAAGACTATATCGCACCAGATACACTGGCACGATATGATGCGGTGGACATCAACGTTTATGAAGCAAACCTGTTCCACACCAAGATGATGCTCAAAGAGGTAGACCTGCAAAACTACCTGTTCAAAACTGACGTCTACGAACTGCCGCCTAAAACAAGGCTTGCCATCATGAACAACCTCCGCAAAGAGATGATCGAAATCTTCAGCGGCCGCAATATTTACTAGGCTGTACCGGCGGACGGGGAAAGAGCGAAAACAAAAGTTTTCGTCCACCTTTTCCAAAAGGTGGCGGATTCTAAAGGCAGAGCCTTTAGTCGCACTCCGCAGAGTGCGAAAACCTTATCCGTGCAAGCGCATTTTTGAAAGTGTGAAAACTTTTTGCAAGAGAAAAAGTTTTCACGAGCCAATTGCAAGCAAAGAGTAACCTCAAAAATTATCCGGTGGATGATTTTTGACGGCAGAAACTCGTTTCGGTTTATATAAAAGTATTACTCAATCTGTATCCATGTAAGCCAAACCAAACATCTGCCTGTTTCCACAGGCAGAGTACTAACGTACTCCAGCATCTACTTTGCTTCCTGCCCCTATCGCTTTTCTTTTTTATTGTTTTGTGTCACAGGGGCGTTGCCCCCGTACCCCCCCCCCACAAACTTTTGTTTGGCTTCGCCACAATCTTTCGGAGAATGGCGCAAAGCGCCATTCTCGGGGGCAATGAACGAAAATGTGTTTTAAGCAGAAAGTAAAACATTGCCCATTTGGCTTCGCCGTCAGGCAACACTATATAACTACACAAAGGAGGTCCTATCATGAACCATCTCGATCAGAGCCGCGCACCGATCTACGAGGCTCTCGAAAATTTTCGAAAAATGAGGGTTGTTCCCTTCGATGTTCCCGGTCATAAGCGGGGACGCGGAAACCCTGAACTTGTCGCGCTGCTCGGCGAAAAATGCGTTGGCATGGACGTAAACTCCATGAAGCCGCTGGATAACCTCTGTCATCCGATTTCGGTTATCCGGGAAGCCGAAGAACTGACCGCTGAAGCTTTCGGCGCTGCTCACGCTTTTCTGATGGTTGGAGGAACCACCTCCGCGGTGCAGGCGATGATTCTCTCGGTAGCAAAACGCGGCGATAAAATTATTCTTCCCCGCAACGTACACCGCAGTGTAATGGGAGCAATGGTGCTGTGCGGCGCAGTTCCAGTTTATGTAAATCCGGAATGTGACTCCCGACTTGGAATCCCCCTTGGCATGAAGGTTTCCGAAGTGGAAAAAGCCATCAAAGCAAACCCTGATGCGAAGGCGATTCTGGTCAATAACCCGACCTATTACGGTATCTGTTCCGCCCTGCGCTCCATCGTAAAGCTTGCTCACCAGCATGGTATGCTTTGCCTTGCCGATGAGGCACACGGCACCCACCTTTACTTTGGCGAAAATCTTCCGATTTCCGCCATGGCAGCGGGTGCAGATATGGCAGCGGTTTCGATGCATAAATCCGGCGGCAGCCTGACCCAAAGCTCGGTTCTGCTCACCGGTCCTGCCATGAATGAAGGTTATGTCCGCCAGATCATCAACCTCACCCAGACCACCAGCGGCTCCTATCTGCTGCTCTCCAGTTTGGATATCTCCCGCCGCAACCTTGCTTTGCGCGGCAAGGAAGCTTTTGCCGGTGTAGTGGAAATGGCAGAATATGCCCGCCGCGAAATCAATAATATCGGCGGCTACTATGCTTATTCTCGAGAACTCATCAACGGCGACAGCATCTATGATTTTGACGTCACAAAGCTTGCAGTCAATACACTCGACATCGGCCTTGCCGGTATCGAGGTCTATGACCTGCTTCGTGACGAGTACGACATCCAGATTGAATTTGGAGATCTGGGAAATCTGCTGGCTTATCTGTCCATCGGCGATCGCCAACGCGACATCGAGCGTTTGGTTGGCGCACTGTCCGAGGTTCGCCGCCGCTTTGGCAAGAAGGACAAAGCAAACCTGATGAAACAGGAATACATCGATCCTCAGGTTGCGGTTTCCCCACAGGATGCATTTTATGCAGACAAAGAATCCCTGCCGCTGCGGGAAACCGAGGGCAGAGTGTGCAGCGAATTTGTTATGTGCTATCCGCCGGGAATTCCGATTTTGGCTCCAGGCGAACGCATTACTGGACCAATCCTTGACTATATCGAATACGCAAAAGAAAAGGGCTGCTCAATGACCGGACCGGAAGATCCCGATATTCTGCGCCTGAATGTTCTGAAAGGAGTTTAAGACAAGATGGAATTTTGGTTTTCTGAATTGCAGACACCGAATGTAAAACTCTCCATTCGTGTGGACCGTCAGCTTTACAGCGGAAAAAGTGAGTTTCAGCGCATCGATGTCTTTGAATCTCCTGAATTTGGACGATTCCTCACCCTCGACGGCTACATGATGCTAACTGAGAAGGATGAGTTTATCTATCACGAAATGATTACCCACGTTCCGATGGCGGTTCATCCCAACGTCAAAAAGGTGCTGGTCATCGGCGCCGGAGATGGCGGCGTTGTCCGGGAATTGACCCGCTACCAGGAAATTGAACAGATCGATCTGGTTGAGATCGACGAGCTGGTCGTTGAGGTATGCAAAAAATATCTCCCACAGACTGCCTGTCGCTTCGATGATCCAAGGGTACACATCCACTATGAGGACGGACTGAAATTTGTCCGCACCTGTGAGGATGAATATGACCTGATCATCGTCGATTCTACCGACCCTTTCGGTCCGGGCGAAGGACTGTTCACCCGCGAATTTTACGGCAACTGCTACAAAGCACTCAAAGAGGACGGCATCATGGTTAACCAGCATGAAAGCCCATTCTATGACGAGGATGCTACCGCCTGCCAGAGAGCGCACAAACGCATCGTCGAATCCTTCCCGATCAGCCGCGTCTATCAGGCACACATCCCGACCTATCCATCCGGACACTGGCTGTTTGGATTTGCTTCCAAGAAATATCATCCACTCAAGGACCTCGGTGAAGCCCGCTGGAACCTGAGAGGACTTTCCTGCAAATATTATACGACTACATTACATAAGGGTGCGTTTTATCTGCCCGCTTATGTGGAGGAGCTTTTGAAAGATGTTGAATAAAAATGTAGAAGTTTTTATGGGGTGCGATACCGGATGGCACTTTGCTTCCACCGTACTGTTCGGTGCACCATTTGACGGCACCACTTCTTACCGTCCTGGAACCCGCTTTGGAAGCAGTGCAATCCGCCACGAATCCTATGGCATTGAAAGCTACAGCCCTTATCAGGACCTTGACCTTTTCGACGGCGATGTCACCGATATCGGAGACATCGAACTGCCATTCGGCAGCTCCGAGGCGGCACTGGATGCGATCACCGATCAGACCAGACGCATCCTGCACTCCCACAAACGCCCGTTCATGCTGGGCGGCGAACACCTGGTAACCCTCGGCGCTTTCCGCGCTGTTTTTGAAAAATTCCCGGACGTCCACATCATCCACTTTGACGCTCACGCTGATCTGAGGGATGATTATCTCGGTGTCAAACTCTCCCATGCCTGCGTCCTCAGACGCTGCTGGGAACTGACCGGAAACGGAAAGATCTTCCAGTTTGGCATCCGTTCGGGCGATCGCGAGGAATTTACCTGGGGCAGAACCCACGTCAAAACAAACCGCTTTGACTTTTCCACTCTGGAAGAGGTTGTGGAACAGCTCAAAGACAAACCGGTCTACTTCACCCTCGACCTGGATGTTCTGGATCCATCGGTCTTTCCTGGAACCGGAACACCGGAACCGGGCGGTGTCAGCTTCGACGAGCTTCGCCGCGCTGTTACACTGGTTTGTTCCAAACTGCGCATCGTGGGCTGCGATGTCAACGAACTGAGCCCATACTACGATCAGAGCGGTGTGTCCACCATCGTTGCATGTAAAATTGTCAGAGAGATGCTGCTTGCATTTCAAAAATAAACTTGATCAGGAGGTCATTTATCATGGGAAAAGTTTTAATCATCGGCTGCGGCGGCGTTGCTTCCGTAGCAATCCACAAATGCTGCCAGAACAGCGAAGTTTTTGAGGAGATGTGCATTGCAAGCCGCACCAAATCCAAATGCGATGCGCTCAAGGAAAAACTCGAGGGCACTACCAAAACCAAAATCACCACTGCACAGGTTGATGCAAACAACGTTGACGAACTGATCGCCCTGATCAACGAGCTAAAACCGGACGTTGTGTTAAACCTCGCTCTGCCATATCAGGATCTGACCATCATGGATGCCTGCCTTGCAACCAAGACCCACTATGTTGATACCGCAAACTATGAGCCAGAAGATACTGCAAAATTTGAGTACAGCTGGCAGTGGGCTTACCGTGAACGCTTTGAACAGGCTGGCATCACTGCACTGCTGGGCAGCGGTTTTGACCCTGGCGTTACCAGCGTATTCTCCGCTTATGCTCTCAAACATGAATTTGACGAGATCAACTACATCGACATTCTCGACTGCAACGGCGGCGACCACGGCTATCCGTTCGCAACCAACTTTAACCCTGAAATCAACATCCGTGAAGTTTCCGCAAAAGGTTCCTACTGGGAAGGCGGTCACTGGGTAGAGACCGAACCAATGGAAATCAAACGCGAATACAACTTTGACGGTGTTGGTCAGAAAGATATGTACCTGCTCCATCACGAAGAGATCGAAAGCCTTGCTCTCAACATTCCTGGCATCAAACGCATCCGCTTCTTCATGACCTTCGGTCAGAGCTACCTGACCCACCTGAAATGTCTGGAAAATGTCGGTATGACCTCCATCGAGCCAATCATGTACGAAGGCAAGGAGATCATCCCACTCCAGTTCTTAAAAGCTGTTCTGCCGGACCCATCCTCTTTAGGTCCGCGCACCAAGGGCAAGACCAACATCGGCTGCATCTTCCGCGGCAAAAAAGACGGCAAGGACAAAACCTACTACCTCTACAACATCTGCGACCATGAAGAATGCTACAAAGAAGTTGGCTCCCAGGCTGTTGCTTACACCACCGGTGTTCCTGCCATGATCGGTGCCATGATGGTAATGACCGGCAAATGGAACAAACCAGGCGTTCACAACATGGAAGAGTTCGATCCAGATCCGTTCATGGATGCACTCAACAAATGGGGCCTGCCTTGGAAAGAAGAGCGTGATCCGGTGCTGGTAGACTAATGGAAAAAATCTGCCTTTCTTCCTTTCCTACCCCCTATTTTCTGGTAGACGAACAAAGGCTTCGCAATAATCTTGCAGTATTACAGTCGGTGTGCTCGCGCACCGGCTGTAAAATTCTGCTGGCGCAGAAAGCCTTTTCGATGTATTCGACCTACCCCATCATTCGGGAATATCTGGCGGGCACTACTGCCAGCGGTCTTTATGAGGCAAAGCTCGGTCACGATTATTTTGGCGGTGAGACCCACGTTTTCTCCCCTGCCTATCGTGAACAGGAATTTTGTGAACTACTGAAAGTTGCCGATGACTTTGTGTTCAATTCCCCAACTCAGCTTAAAAAGTACGGTCAGCGCGCCAAAGATGCCGGAAAATTGGTCGGACTGCGTGTCAACCCGGAATGTTCGACTCAGGAAGGCCATGCAATCTATGACCCATGCGCACCCGGCTCCCGACTTGGAACCACCCTTGCAAATTTTGACGAGTCGCTTCTGCCGCTGCTGGACGGTCTGCACTTCCATACTCTGTGCGAACAGAATTCGGATGACCTGAAAACCACCGCAGCTGCATTTGAAGAAAAGTTCGGCAAATATCTGCATGGATTAAAGTGGATCAATTTCGGCGGCGGACATCACATTACTCGCCCTGATTACGATATCGAAACTCTTGTTTCGGTAATCGAACATTTCCGCGATACCTACGGCGTACAGGTTTATCTGGAACCCGGGGAAGCGGTGGTATATCATGCAGGATTCATGGTGACAAGCGTGCTGGAAACCCTGCACAACGGCATGGACATTGCCATCCTGGACACCTCCGCTGCCTGCCATATGCCGGATGTGCTGGAAATGCCATACCGCCCACCGCTGAAAGACAGTGGAGAAGCCGGTGAAAAGGCATATACCTATCGTCTAGGCGGACCAACCTGCCTTGCCGGCGATATCATTGGAGATTACTCCTTTGATGTTCCACTAAAAGAGGGTGACAAGCTGGTATTCGAGGATATGGCACTGTACACGATGGTCAAGACCAACACCTTCAACGGGATGCCACTTCCTTCCATCGTATGGCGGGACAAGGACGGTCAGGGATGGCTTGTTAGACAGTTTGGTTATTCCGACTTTCTCTCTCGTCTCTAAGCGGGTTGAACCCGCGAACTGTTCGCGTTGTCGGTTAAGTGCAAACCCGAGACTCTCGCTCTCGTGTAGGTCGCTTGTCTCCGACTGCGCTCGTTGGAAGAAAATAAAAGTTTTTGGTAGCTGAAAACTTGTTTTCAACTTGCTTTTCTACAAAAAGCTCGTGGGGGTACGGGGGCAAAGCCCCTGTGACACTTAACAATAAAAAAGAAAAACGATAGAGGCAGAAAGTTCTTCTGTGGCAGTCGCACGTTAGTGCGCGGCGTAAGCCGGAACAGATTTCTGCCGTCAATACCAAATTTCGTGATAGACCCACTGATGCCTTCCGTACAGACAGCAGAAAAATCTCCCACTGGGAGGTTTTTCTGGAAAGTTCGCATCGTTTGTCCCTCAGGGGGCTTTTCTCTTACAAAAGCCCCCTCTTTTTCAATCCAAAGTTTGGATTGAAAAATTCACCCGCAAAGGCGCCTGACGATGAGAGTTGAACAAGTTCAACTCGAGATTTTCGCTCGTTGCGACGAGCGACCAACGGCTCTGCCTTTGGAATCTGCGAGCTTTTTGTAAAAAGCTCGACCAAAAACTTTCGTTCGCCTTGGACGCAAAGACGGGCAACAAACAACATAAAAACCACCGACCTGATTTAGGTCGGTGGTTTTGTTTTACCCAAATTATGCTTTTGCTGCGATCAGGCCTTCCCGATAGGCAGTCAGCAGATCTTCTAAGTCGGCAATCTGCTCCTTGAGCATCTCTCCGGTATCGGTATCCGCTACCATCAGACGTTTATCCAGTGTTGCTACCTGTTGGGACTGGGAATCAATATCCAGATTTTCCGAAAGTGCCGCTTCCATTCCGGAAAATGGCTGATGAGATTTTAAGCGCATTCCGTGCGAATTAAAGATCAGAGTATATCCTGCGATTCCGGTTGTTTTCTGGTATGCCTTACAGAATCCTCCGTCAATTACAATTAGTCGTCCGTTTGCCTTAAGCGGATTTTCTCCCTCCATGACGTGAATCGGGGTGTGACCATTAATAATATGCGAATTTTCCGAATACAGTCCAAACTCCCGCAGTAGCATCCGGCAGACAGGCTCGGAATCCTGATAGCGGTAATATGGATTCTTCGGTTCCTTCCAGGTGCTCTCATCGCTTAAGAAGGTTCGTTCAAAGGTCTTAACTACCCTTCCGGACAACGGCGAGTTGCTTCCACACCACAGATACCACATGAAATCGAGCTCTTTCTGGGTGCGGTCATCCGAAAAATAAGCGCGGCGCGCAATCGAGTCCGCATAGTCCATATAGCTCTTGCCCTGGTAGATGCGTCCACCAAAATGCAGCGCCTTCAGATTGCCGTCCTCATCTAACGGAACACAGCCATGGAACAGCAAATTTCCGTTAAATTTGCGGTACATGCTGCCATGATTATACAGGAAGGTCACATGACGCTGGAGCTGTTCGCTCTCCCGGAACAGTTTTTCCAGCTCATCCATGATTTCCCGCTCAGCAGGGTCGAGCGCATACGGGTCCATTCGGTTTATAGTAGGGAAACGCTTTTCTTTGAGCTCATGCACCACGCCATCAATCTCGATGGTCGCATCGTCAAAGCTTACTTTATCCAGCAGCAGGCGTTCCTGCATTCCGTAATCCGGATTGCGGCGGATGATCTGACCCTCCAGCTTAAACAGAATGATAGAAATTGCCTTTTTCGCCGCCTTATTCGGGTCTGTTTCGTCATACATCTTTTCGGCAAACAAAACCAGTGGACGCAGACTGATTCCGTAGCCCTGTTCCAGCACCGAGATATTGTTGTAGGAAAGACAGTTGCGTACTACTGCGGCAATACATGCCTGACTGCCGCAGGCTGCACCCATCCACAGAATGTCGTGGTTGCCCCATTCGATGTCCAGCGAGTGATGCTGCATCAGCATGTTCAGGATCGCATCCGGGCGCTCTCCTCGGTCAAAGATGTCCCCCACAATATGCAGATGATCGACAGCAAGCCGTTTGATCAGACTGGACAGCGCAATGATAAAATCGTCGCCTTCTCCCAGTTTTAACAGGGTATCGATGATCTTCTGATGGTAAACAAACTGATTGTTGTCCTCATCTGCCTGAGCATGCAGCAGCTCATCGAGGATATAGCTGTATTCGGACGGCATTGCCTTTCTGACCTTGGAACGGGTGTATTTGGAAGAAAGCATCTTGGCAAGATCAATCAGGTTCTGCAGCACAAATCGATACCATTCCTCGGTATTTCTCCCTTCCTCATTGATCTTCTCAAGCTTTTCCTCCGGATAATAAATCAGAGTACACAGACTGGACCGTTCTCTTGGCGTCAGTGTTTCCTCAAACAACATGTCTACCTTTTCACGGATAACTCCCGCAGAGTTATTGAGGATGTGAGAAAAAGCCTCATATTCTCCGTGCAGGTCGCTCATAAAATGTTCGGTCCCCTTTGGCAGGTTCAAAATTGCCTGAAGGTTGATGATCTCGGTACAAACCTGCTGGCGGGAACAATATTTCTCGGACAACAGACGCAAGAACTTGATCCGGTCATCAGTAATATTCATTTTGGCACCTCATTTCCTGATATTTTGATATAAAATAACCGGAAGCGAGCAAAACCCGACAGGTCTTGTCACTTCCGGTATTGGTTCATTATTTATCTGCCACAGCAGTTTTTATATTTTTTGCCGCTTCCGCATGGACATGGGTCATTTCTTCCAACCTTTTTGCCCTGACGTTTGATGGTTGCCGGAGTTACGGTGCCATCCGAGCTGGTTGCAGTTGGCTGTGCTACCTGCTCACGCTTTGGAGCTTCCTGCGGCTGTGCCGAGTTTGGTTTGCGGAATGGAGCCAGCAGCAGAATCTTGACGGTTTCCTCGCGGATGCTTGCGATCATCTCGTCGAACATGTCAAAGCCTTCGATACGGTACTCAACAACTGGGTCCTTCTGTCCGTAGGAGCGCAGAGAGATACCTTTCTTGAGCTCATCCATTGCGTCAATGTGATCCATCCACTTGGTATCAACCTCTTTGAGCAGAACAACACGTTCCAGCTCACGGGTGATGCTTTCGCCCAGATCTTCCTCACGTTTTGCATACAGTGCATGGACTTTTTCCTTAACTTTGTCGCCCAGCTCTTTCTTGTTGACCTTCTTGAGGTCATCGCCGGAGATCTCCAGAACATCGCCTGCAATCATACCGATAAAGTAGTTGCGGAAACCTTCCATATTCCAGTGTTCCGGTTCCACACCTTCCGGCATGTACATCTGCATTGCAGAATCAACGGTTTCATCCATCATGGACAGGATGGAATCCTTGAGGTTTTCGCCATCCAGAACCTTGTTGCGCTGTGCATAGATGATTTCACGCTGTTTGTTCATAACATCGTCGAACTGCAGTACGTTCTTACGAATACCAAAGTTGCGTCCTTCGATCTTGCTCTGTGCGTTTTCGATGGTGCTGGTGAGGATTCTGTTTTCAATTGGCATATTCTCGTCGATCTTCAGAGAATCCATCATGCTGGTGATGCGGTCACCGCCGAACAGTCTCATCAGATCATCTTCCAGAGAGAGGTAGAAACGGGAGCAGCCAGGGTCGCCCTGACGTCCGGAACGTCCGCGCAGCTGGTTGTCGATACGTCTTGATTCATGACGCTCGGTACCAACGATGAACAGACCGCCTGCTTCACGAACCTTGTCTGCCTCTGGACGGAGTTTTTCTTTGAACTCCTTGGAAAGCTCGGTAAAGCGTTTGCGTGCTTCGATAATTTCTTCATTATCGGTATCGCCGAAACCAGTTGCTTCTACAATCAGCTCTTCATAGTAGCCTTCCTTGCGCATCTGGTTCTTTGCCAAGAATTCAGCGTTACCGCCCAGCATAATATCGGTACCACGACCAGCCATGTTGGTTGCGATGGTTACCGCACCGTACTGACCAGCCTGTGCAACGATTTCTGCTTCTTTTTCATGATATTTTGCGTTGAGCACCTGATGCTTGATGCCATGGCGTTTGAGCAGGTTGCTCAGACGTTCGGAAGTTTCGATCGAAACGGTACCAACCAGAACTGGCTGTCCCTTTTCGTGGCATTCTTTTACCTGCTCAACAACTGCATTGAATTTTCCGTTTTCGGTTTTGTATACAACGTCCGGCAGATCTTTACGGATTACCGGCTTGTTGGTTGGGATCTCGATAACGTCCATACCATAGATCTCACGGAACTCCTGTTCCTCGGTCATTGCAGTACCGGTCATACCGGAGAGCTTTTCATACATACGGAACAGGTTCTGGTAGGTGATGGTAGCCAGAGTCTTAGACTCACGTTTTACCTCAACGCCTTCTTTTGCCTCGATTGCCTGATGCAGACCTTCGCTGTAACGGCGTCCGTTCATGATACGGCCGGTAAACTCGTCTACGATCATGACTTCACCGTCTTTTACAACGTAGTTGATGTCACGATGCATGGTTCCGTGTGCCTTGATTGCCTGGTTGATGTGATGCTGGATTGTGGAGTTCTCCATGTCCATCAGGTTTTCCAGGCCAAAGAATTCCTCTGCCTTCTTAACGCCGGCTTTGGTCAGGGTTGCGGTCTTTGCTTTCTCGTCTACGATGTAGTCTGCGTCGACAACATCATCGTGTTCTTCTTTGTCGTCCAGCTCTTTTACCTTGTACATGCGCAGGCTTCTTGCAAAGCGGTCTGCAATCTTGTACAGGTCGGTGGATTTGTCACCGCGACCGGAAATGATCAGAGGAGTTCTTGCTTCATCGATGAGGATGGAGTCAACCTCGTCGACTACTGCATAGTAATGTCCGCGCTGAACACGGTTTTCTTTGTAAATCTGCATGTTGTCACGCAGATAGTCAAAGCCAAACTCGTTGTTGGTACCATAAGTAATGTCTGCTTTGTATGCTTCCTGACGCTGTGCAGGCTCGATATCGTGGATGACCAGACCTACCTTGAGTCCCAACCAGCGGTATACCTTGCCCATCTCTTCCGAGTCACGTTTTGCAAGGTAATCGTTGACGGTAACAACATGAACACCTTTTCCGGTCAGAGCATTTAAGTATACCGGCAGAGTTGCAACCAGAGTTTTACCTTCACCGGTCTTCATCTCTGCGATACGGCCCTGATGCAGCACGATACCACCGATGATCTGTACCGGAAAGTGCTTCATACCAAGCACTCTCCATGCAGCCTCACGGCAGGTAGCAAATGCATCCGGCAGGATGTCGTCGAGTGTTTCACCGTTTGCAAGACGCTCTTTGAGCTTTGGAGTCATGTCTTTGAGTTCTTTGTCCGACATCTTGGAGTACTGTTCCTCCAGACTCAGGACCTTGTCGCGAATTGGATAGATTCGCTTTAATTCTCTTTCGGAATAGGTTCCGAAGATTTTATCCATTAATCCCATAGTATTTTTACACCTCATTTATTTTTAAAGGCTCTGCCTTGTGTCCACCCGTTTGCCAGAAAACCGGTCGTTGGTAAACCGGCAGAACCATCGGAAAAGGCTGCTTCTTTTAATATGAAAATAAGTCATAGCATATCTATGATATTGTAACTCTATCTGTACGGTTTTGTCAAACCTTCCTCGGGAGTTTCTTTAAATAATTTGTGTCTATTTTTAAAATTTAAACGGTCGTAAAACATTTCCCTATCAAAATCAGCCGGAAAAACAAAAAAGCAGCAGAAACACCGCGCCTTTTGGCACCGCCTTTCTGCCGCCTGGGTCTTATTTCAATTCGATGGTGTACTCAAAACCGTACTCTGCCTGCAATGCTTTTACCTTGTCTTCATTGTCCTCAATGAAGCTTGGGGTATAAACCGATTTGCCATCCTTTTTATAATCTTCCAGGATTGCTTCCAGCTTTGCCCAGCACTCTTCGCGTTTTTCCTCAGCAGTTTTTTCGAGGTTGATAACAAATTCTCTGTGTTTTGGAATTCTTGCTTTCATCTGTGGATTTCCTTTCTTCTGTTAGAGTTCCCCTTCATTTTACTATCTGAAAAGGGCATCGTCAAGCGGAAAATAAAGATTTTTGCTCTTTTGCAAGCAGAATCCCCTGTTAATCCAGAAGGCTGAGTGCCTGTTCCATCACCTGACCGATGTTATCCCGAATGACAAGGGAAGCTCTGCGGTCATACGGTGTTTGGGTCTTGTTGATGAGCACAAGTTCTTTTCCCTGATAGTACTGCAAGAGTCCCGCCGCCGGATAAACTGCCAGCGAGGTTCCGCCCACGATCATCAGATCAGCTGCCATGATATAGCTGATAGCTCCTGCCATCACATCGTTATCCAATGGCTCCTCATACAGCACAACATCCGGTTTAATGATACCGCCGCAGCTACATCTTGGCACTCCTGCATCTTTTTGCTCTAACATCTGACTGAGGTTATATTTTTTCCCGCAGTTCATGCAGAAATTCCGATGGACACTGCCGTGCAGTTCACACACTCTCCTGCTTCCAGCCATCTGATGCAGTCCATCAATATTCTGAGTGATGACCGCGCTGTGTTTTCCCATCTGCTCAAGCTTTGCAAGGGCAATATGAGCCGGATTTGGCTTTGCATCCGGATAAACCATCTTGTCAAAATAATACTCAAAAAATTCTTTGGTATGTTGCTCAAAAAAGGAGTGGCTGAGCATTGTTTCAGGCGGATAGGGGTACCGTTTTGCCTGTTTGTCGCCATACAGTCCATCGTCGCTGCGAAAATCCGGGATCTGCGATTCGGTGGAAACACCGGCTCCTCCAAAAAAGACGATGCATTGGCTTTGCTTTATCAGTTGGGACAAGCGTTTGATTTCTTCGGTCATAAGGATACTCCTTTCCGGGCTTGCGCCGTAGGCGAGCAGGGTTTTAAAAAAATAAAGTTTTTGGTAGTTGAAAACAAGTTTTCAACTTGCTTTTCTTCAAAAAGCTTGTGGTGTCCAGAGGCGAAGCCTTTGGTCGCCTTCCGCAGAAGGCGAACCACCCCAAAAACAAATAAAATAAAAAATCGATAGGGGCAGAGAGCGGAATCGATGCTGAAGTACGTCAGTACTCTGCCTACGGATGCAGGCAGCTGCGGTTTGTTTTGGCAGCACCACGCGCAATTCGGAATAAGCGTTTCAAATATTTGGAAATCGTTTCTGCCGTCAAAAATCATCCACCGGATAATTTTTGAGATAGCACTCTACTTCCAATCAGCTCTTGAAACCCTTTTCACTTGCAAAAGGGTTTCAAACTTCCGAAAATGCGCTTGTACGGATAAAGTGTTTCGCACTCTGCGGAGTGCGCCCAAGGGCTTTGCCCTTGGGAAACCCACAATTTTTTGAAAAAAATTGAGTAAAACTTTTGTTTTGTCCACTTGCCGCCCGTCTTTGCGCCGTAGGCGAACAGGGTGCAGGCTCAGCCTGCTTTTGAAAAAGGTGGATGAAAACTTTTGTTTTTATTTTTCGGTTACTCCGCCAACAGCTCCAGCAGTTTTACATTCCTTGCAATAAACTTGGACATCTGCTGAGCGCTCAGTGGCTTATGTGCCATCAATGCAATGTCATAAATGTGCTCGCAGACAAGTTTGCGGTTTTCCTCAGTCAAGGATGGAATCTTCTTAACTATCTCGTTTTCGCTGTTGAGTACCAGCGTTACCTGTCCTTCTGGTGCAAAGCTTTCGCCCAATACCTTGTTCATATCCTGAATACGGCGCGCATATTCGGACAGCAGAATAACTGCCGGTGTTTCGGTCGCTTTCAGGCTCTCAACCTTGTATTCCAGCTTCTCATCCGGCAGGCAGGCTTTGACGCACTCAATCAGCTTGTTGTTTTCCTCTTCCTGTGCTTTCTTTGCGTCCTCCGATTCCGCTTCCGGCTGAGAAACTTTCAGTGCTTCTCCTAAATCTGCATCGATGCGCAGGAACTTCATCTCTTCTGGATTCTTGTATTCCAGCAGGCTGATGAAGTGAGGATCGATCGCATGGGTCAGTACCGCCGCGGTCAATCCATTTTCTTTAAACATCGAGATGTACTGTGCCTGCAGGTTTTCATCGGTTACATAATAAATCTTGTTACCTTCTGCTTTTGGATATTCTTCCAGAGTCTTGTATTCTCCATCGATGGTCTTGAACAGCAGAATATCCTTCATACGGTCATAGAATTTCTCATCTTTCAGGCAGCCAAACTTGATAAATGCAGAAATATCATTCCAGTATTTTTCATAGCTTGGACGGTCATTTTTAAAGATCTGATGCAGCTTGTCCGAAACCTTCTTGGTGATGTGCTGGGCAATCTTCTGTACTTCGCCGTCATTCTGCAAAAAGCTTCTGGAAACATTAAGCGGCATGTCCGGACAATCGATGACACCCTTTAACAGAAGCAGAAATTCTGGAATGATCTCCTTGATGTTGTCCGCAACGAAAACCTGATTGCTGTACAGTTTAACCTGACCCGGCATAACTTCCATGCGGTTAAGCTGCTTCGGGAAATAGAGAATACCTTTTAAGTTAAATGGGTAATCTACATTCAGGTGAATCCAGAACAGTGGTTCATTAAAGTCCATAAAGACTTTCTGGTAAAATGCCTTGTAGTCCTCATCGGTGCAGTCCTTTGGTGCTTTGAGCCACAGAGGATGGATGTCATTGATCGGCAGTGGTTTTACAATGCGTTTCTTTTCGGTGCCGTCTTCGTTTTTCTCGATATTGCCGTCCTTGTCATAAACCGGACGTTCCTCGTCATGCGGATTAAGGTAAATTTCATATGGCATGAACTGGCAGTATTTGTGCAGGATCTCGCGGATTCTGCTCTCCTGCAAAAATTCCTGTTCCTCTTCGGTGATGTTCATGATGATGGTAGTTCCGTGTTCGGTGCGGGTACCATCCTCAATTTCGTAGCTGTCTTCCCCTGCGGAAACCCAATGTACCGGTTTTGCTCCTTCTTTGTAGGACAGGGTCTCGATCTCTACAGTATCCGATACCATGAACGCAGAATAAAATCCCAGACCAAAATGTCCGATGATTCCGGCGCTTTCTTCGCTCTTTTCTTTATATTTTTCCAAAAATTCCTCTGCGCCCGAGAAAGCGATCTGGGTGATATAGCGCTCTACTTCATCCTCGGTCATACCAATACCGTTATCCGATACGATCAGCTGTTTTTTCTCGCTGTCAATGGTGACAATCACCTTTGGCTGGTATCCGTCTTCCAGCTGTGCCTCTCCAATTCCCTGAAGGCTTTCCAGCTTTTTAATTGCATCACAGCCGTTGGAAACAATTTCTCTTAAAAAGATGTCTTTGTCCGAGTACAGCCATTTCTTGATGATTGGAAACATGTTCTTTGAGTTAACGCTGATTTGTCCTTCGCGTTTCATAGCAATAACCTCCCAGCAAAATCCTGTGTCTTTTTGAATTCATCCAAAAGTCGCAGGATTAATTCCATAATATACTTTGCGAAACTATATTAATTTTACAAATTTATTTTACTCTTTTACTCTGAAATGTCAACATCTAACGGAAAAAGTTTGCATTTTAGCCTTATTTTGTCAGTTATATCACAATGTTTTGCTCTTTTTCGCCATACTTTTCAACAAAAAGTTTCCAACATTCTTTTACAAGGTCGTGTAAAACCTGTTTTTTTATCCATAATAAGCTTGTAAGCATCCCGTTTTATGGATAAAAAAACGCTAGATTTCCTTAATATTACTTTTTGTAATTGAAGTTTTCAAATTATTAACATTTTTATCTTTGTTATTTTTTTGTTTTATCACAGGAATTTTAAACAGTTTAAACCATGTTTTCAACATATTCTCATTTGAGAGCACGCTTTTCGTCGATTTTTGTTATACAATTCGGATAATTACCCGAATTTTTATAGTTTTCAACATTATCAACAGTATTTTCAACTTTTATCCTTCAAAATTAACTCAAGAAAGGTATGAACAATTATGGTACGAGGCATCAACAAGCGCATCATCGAAATCAATGACACACAAAACCCTTATTTTGAACGCGCCGTGCTCTATCTCAAGGACAATCATGCGGATTCTTCCAAAAAAGCACTGGAAACACAGGCCCAGAGTTTTCTGGGGAATTTACGGACATCAAAACCTGCATTCCTGCGTTCTGGTCTGACTAACCGTCTGTGGTCAGCCGGGAAACTTCTGCTTTCTGCCGCTGCCGGCTGTGCCCTGACCCTGTGGTTTTTGTGGTAAGCTGATATGCAGCTTTGGTCTAATCCAAAAACTGCACGTTTCACACATCATCCTTGGGTATTCATGCACTCGCTTCTTTGAGAAAACAAAAGTTTTTGATTTCTCCTTTTTTTAATGGAAATCCTGCCAAAATATGTTATAATGAAAGGTACAGATCATGATTTTATTTTTGTCGTGAATCATAAATTTTTGACATATTTTCGGAGGAATTATCAGTGTCCAGAGAATTTGCATCTGAGAAAACAAATCAGGAAAGTTCGGTTATTGCCGGCAGAAACGCCGTCACCGAAGCGCTGAAAAAAGGCCGCCCAATCGACTGCATCTACATCCTCAAAGGCATCGAGCGCGGCAGTATGGGAAAAATCATTGCTCTGGCAAAAGAGCGCGGCATTCCGATTAAGGACGCTGCCCAGCAGAAACTGGATACCCTTTGTGAAGGGGTTGTTCATCAGGGTGTTGCTGCAATGGCTGCCTGTCATGACTTTTCCACGATGGAAGATATTTTTGCAAAAGCCGGCGATCAGCCGCCATTTATCATTATCTGCGACAACATTGAGGACCCACACAATCTAGGTGCTATCATCCGTACCGCAGAAGCTGCAGGCGCGCATGGCGTTATCATTCCAAAACGCCGCGGCGTAGGATTGACCGCTACCGTAGCGAAAACCTCTGCCGGTGCAGTGGAATATATGCCGGTTGTCCGCGTAGCAAATATCGTCTCCACCATTGAGGAACTCAAGCAGAAAGGCCTTTGGATTTTCTGCGCCGATATGGACGGTCAGCCATGGTGTTCCACCGATATGGGCGGACCAATCGGAATTGTTGTCGGTGCCGAAGGCAGCGGCGTCAGCCGTCTGACCAAAGAGCACTGTGACTTTGTGGTATCCCTCCCGATGAATGGTCAGGTTAACTCCCTGAACGCATCGGTTGCCGCTGCCATTATCATTTACGAAGCAGTTCGCCAGAGAAACGGCCTGCCTTCCTTCCACAAAAAATAATCTCCTGAAAGGGACACGCAAAAAAGGAGAATCACCATGAGCAATCAATACAATGTCGATGACATCTTAAATGAGATTAAAGCCAAAAAAGCACGGCAGAACAAAGCCTCTGCACGTCCTTCTTACCGGCCGGAACCTCGTCCGGCACGCAGACCGGTTGCTGAAAACATCGAGGATCTTTCGTTCGAGCCTTCCCCTGCAAAACCGGCAGAATCTGCAAAACCAAAGGAAGAAAATGTCCTTTCCTTCCATTCTGACGTTAAGCCTGTTTCGGAAGCTGCTCCAACAAGAGAACCAGAAACACCGGTACAGACCATTCCTGTTTCGGAACGTCCGGTTCAGGAACATCCTGCCGAAGAAAGGACACCGGAACCTGCTTCCCGTTCTGCTTCCTTTTCCAGACCAGAACCTGTTTCTCCTGATCCAATGAGCAGTACCGGCGTCTTTTTCAGTTCCCTCTCCAGCCACCGGGAAACGGTAAAAACGCAGGAGCACGAAGAACGGGAACGTCTGGAACGCCGCCGCAGAGAATTGCTGGAAGAGAAAAAACGCCTTGAAGAAGAGCAGCTTCGTATTGCTCGGGAACAGGCTTCCCAAAAGCAGGCAGAACCAGTCGATGAAATCACCGATTCCTTCTTCTTAGAGCAGCAGCCTGCAGACCTTCCGCAAAATCAAAGCAGCACCCCATTTGGAGATTTTGAACCGGTCACCCCTTCTCCTGAGCAGAAAGAAGCTTCGATGATGAAGGATAAAACCGAATATCAGAAGTTCTTTGTTTCTCAGGAAGAAGCTCCTAAACAAAATACAAAGCCAAACACTTCCCAACCTTCTTCTGAAGACGCTGTGTTTGATACTTCTTCGTTAAACTTTGATGAGGGATCGACACAGGAAGACATCTTCGCATCCACCCCAACCGGACTTACCGAAGAATTTGCTGCTGCGCAGATGTTCTCTTCCGCAGCAAAATCCCAAGCAGACTCTTCCTCCCGTGCTTCCGCAAAATCTTCAAAATCTTCGCAGAAGCACTTTCACATCGACCTTCCCGGAGATACCGAGGAAGAAGAGAATGTACCCTCAGAAAAACAGCAGCCTTCTCAAAAACAGGGAAAAAAGGGCGGGATATTCGGCAAGAAAAAAGCCCAGGCGGAAGAACCAAAATCACGGCTTGCCTCTGCTGAAGTCCCTGTTCCGGAAGATATTTCCGAAGAGGAAGAAGGGTTAGAGGATTATTCTTCTCCGAAGGATAAGGAAGCTATTCTGCGGGACATGAAGAGCATCAAAACAGGATTGCTTATCCGCGTTGTCCTGATGGTTGTTCTGTTCTCGCTGTCTCTGTATCTGGCACTTGCTGCTCGAGACATCCAGATCGGTGATGAATTGCTCCCGCTGCCAACCTTTATCCAGCCGGAATTGCACTTAAGAACTTATATGGTGGTCTCCTGTATCCTCAGTGCTATCGGCGCTGTCATCTGTTCCAACACGATCGGCGGCGGATTGCTCGCTCTATTAAAATTCAGAGCAAACACCGATACCCTGCCGATGCTTGCTTTACTTGGCACCTTAGCTCAGGGAATCTGTTTTATCATCAAGCCAGAATACTTCAGCGTTGACAAAGCCGATTTTGGAAGCAACCTGTATCTGTTCTTCCCGGTCGCACTGTTCATCCTGCTGTTTAACCTTCTTGGAAAGATTCTGGTTATCCTTCGTATCCAGAATAACTTTAAACTCGTATCTTCCGAAAAGCTCAAACATGCTGCGGTATTCTTAAAGGACCGCAACCTGCTGCGCGACATTTCCAAAGGACTTTCGATGGAAGAATACACCATCGCTTATCCGGAAACCAGCCCATTCCTTGCAAACTTCCTGGATAATTCCTATTCCGAGGACCATGCAGAACGAATGAGCCGCGTGCTTGCCCCAATCTGTCTGCTTGCAGGTATCGTTCTGGCGGTGCTGGCTTACCTCTTTAACAAAAATATCGCAGAAGCAGTTTCCACCTTCACTGCGATCATGTGTGTCAGCGCTCCGCTCACCTCCACCATCGCAGCAAACCTCCCGCTCTATCGGATGTCCAAGAAGCTCATCCCTGCCGGTGCAATGGTTTCGGGATATTCGGCAGTTGATGCCTTCTCCCGCACCGAAGCAATTATTCTGGATGCAAAAGATCTGTTCCGTCCTTCCGACATCATTCTGCACGGAATCAAACCATTTGACCAGAGCAAGATCGACTCGGTCATTCTGGATGCTGCAAGTGTTGTCTGCAACACCGACGGCATGCTCACCGATGTATTTAATAAGATCATCGGTTCCAACAAAGCAATGCTGCGTCCGGTAGAAAACGTTACTTATGAAGATGCAATGGGACTTTCTGCCTGGGTAGACGGCAAACGGGTACTGATCGGCAACCGTGAGCTGATGGTAAACCACGGCATCGAGGTTCCAAGCAACGATTATGAGATGCGTTTTGTTAAGGATCGCAAAAACATCATCTATCTTTCTAACTCCGGTCAGCTTTCGGCAATGTTTGTCATCAGCTACCGTCCAAACAACCAGACCCGCGAACAGCTGGATCGTATGAACGAAAAGGGAATGTCCCTGATTATCAACACTTCCGACCCGAACATCACAGCAGAAAAGATTCATGCTGTTTACGACTTCCCGCTGGATCAGATCAAACTCATGCCTGCAAAATTCCATGCAGCCTATGAAGAACTGACTGCACAGAAGGAACACTCCCCTGCAAAGATCGGTTTTATCGGTTCCACCCGCATGATGGTAACCGCTATCCTCGACTGTATGACCGCAAAAACCGCAATCGATCAGGCAGTGCTGATTCAGATGATCGCTCTGGTCGTCGGATATGCGCTGGTAACTCTGTTCTCGCTGATGGGAAATCTTTCCTACCTGAGCATTCTGCACCTGATTTTGTTCCAGGGAATCTTTGCTTTGATCGGAACCCTGATTCCAAACCTCAAAAAATATTAAGACATAAAAAAGGAACCGAAGAAAATCTTCGGTTCCTTTTTTTAAGCGGTTAAGATTGTTCACAGGAGAAGTCCCGTCAGGGAATCTCCTGTGTGCCTAGGGGATTCCCCTAGGGCAGATTATCCATTATTCTTTTTCTCTTCCAGCCACTGGGAGAGTTCGTCGATATCCTGTTCGGTCAGATCATTGTTGTCGTACAGGGTGTTAACCAGACTCATAAAAGAATTTTTATGCAGTTTTTTGATGAAGTTCTTGGTCTCGTACTCCATGTACTCCTCACGCTCTACCTGAGGATAGTAGATTCTTTCTCTTCCGCGTTTTTCCGAGGAGAGAAAACCTCTGTCGATCAGTCGGGAAAGCAGGGTCAGCAAAGTGGAGATGTTCCAGTTCTTTTCGTTGCTGATTACCTTCATTACATCATTGGTCGACATTGGTGGTGTGTTGTCCCAGATTGCCTTCATAACTTCCAGTTCTGCATCCGGCAATCTTCTCATTTTGTCAAACATATGTTCACCCGCTTCCGTCTGTATGGTTTTACAGACTAATTTTAGATTCATCCACATTTATAATTATTACCAATGTAACAGTCATTGTCAATGGATTTTTTGAAATTATTCAGTTTTAACCAAAATTTTTTCTAATTATTTGTCAGTTATCCCCCCATTTGACAAAGAAATCTCTCGCATTCCCGATACGATTGACATTCGTCTTGGTCAGATGATACACTGTTTGAGATAAAAAAGAACGGACAAATAGTAAAGTATTTATTAGAAAGGAACTTTATGAATCAGAACTTATTTGCAGAACTTCCCCTCGTTCCTGAACTGCTGCGCGCTATCGGAGAAATGGGCTTTTCCGAACCGACCCCCATTCAGGCGCAGAGCATCCCACTGATTCTGGAAGGGCGCGATGTGGTTGGCCGCTCCCAGACCGGAACCGGTAAAACAGCCGCATTCGGCATTCCTGCTATCCAGATGGTCGACCCAAATCTTGATCGCCGCATGGCGCAGATCCTTCTGCTGTGTCCTACCAGAGAACTGGCGGTACAGGCCTGCGAGGAACTGAAAAAACTTGCTCACCACACCCGCGGCGTCCATGTCTGTGCCGTTTACGGAGGCGCACCGATCGAACGCCAGATCGTTCAGCTCAAGGATGCCAATATTGTTGTTGGAACTCCGGGACGCGTCATGGATCACCTGCGCCGCCGCACCTTAAAGATTTCCGAGCTGCGCATGGTTATTCTGGATGAGGCGGACGAGATGCTGAGCATGGGCTTTCGTGAGGACATCGAAACGATCCTGACTCAGGCTCCGGAAAATCGCCAGACCATCCTCTTTTCCGCAACCATGCCAAAGGAAATCATGAACCTGATCGACAACTATCAGAAAGATCCTGTTCTGGTGGAAATCAACAAGTCTCAGGTTGCTTTAAACAGTATCGAACAGTTTTACTATGATATCCCAACTGGGCGCAAGAATGACGCTCTGGGACTGTTGCTGCACTATTATGCTCCATCCCGCTCGATGGTGTTCTGCAACACCAAAAAGATGGTGGACGACCTGGCAGGCTGGCTCCTTGACCACGGATTCAAAGCAGAAGGACTGCATGGAGACATGAAGCAGTCCCAGCGAACCGTCGTTATGGATGCCTTCAAGGCAGGCAGAACCTCTATCCTCGTTGCGACCGATGTCGCTGCCCGCGGCATCGATGTGGATGACATCAACTGTGTGTTCAACTACGACATTCCACAAAATGCAGAATACTATGTTCACCGTATTGGCCGTACCGGACGTGCCGGAAAAAGCGGCAGCGCTTACACCCTGTGCTGCGGACGAAATCAGCTCCGCCAGATGGAACAGATTCTTCACTTTGCAAAAGCCCAGGCAACACTTGCACCGGTTCCAATGCCAGACGAAATTTTACAGAAGCGCCGTGAGGAAGGAGCGCAGAAACTCCGAACCTTCCTGACCGGAAAAACCGACTTCCCATATCTCGATATGGTGCTGTCGCTGATGCATACCGAGGACGAACAGGTGCCCACCTTCTCTGCAGAGCAGATTGCTGCCGCTGCGCTGGAACTTCTTTACGGAGCACAGCAGTCCGACCTTCCGGATGCAACTGGTTTAAACCGCGAGAAGAAGCGCCGAAGCCCAAAAGATTACGTCAAGTTTATCATTGACGCCGGCTACAACGCGCGGATGGTTCCAAACTTTATTGTCGGTGCAATTGCAGAACGCACCGGACTCTCCGGACGAGATATCGGAAAAATCGAGATCTTTGAGGACAACACCACCGTCGAGATTCCACAGGAACAGGCCGAAGAGGTTCTGTCCTCCATGCAGGACTGCCGCATCAACGGCAAAAAGGTTCGAATCTCGGTTCTCCCGACTGAAAAACGCCGCAAAGGTGCAGATCAAAAGGAGAAGTTCAAAAAGGATGGCAAAAAAGCCTCCTTTGAGAAATCCAGCTTTCAAAATCCACGCAAACGCGGATTTTCCGAAAACAAAAACAACTCCAAGCGTAAAAAAGCTTCCTACTCCGAGCGCTTTGCTTCCTACACCGAAAGCTCTCCGGAAAACTCTTCCCAAAGCGATAAATTCCGCGGCAAAAAGCATAATAAAACCCGCGGGAAATTCCATTCCAAACACAAATAGGCCCATTTAATCTTTCTTCAGGAGGTGTTTTTCTTGCTCCTTACCTTGACCCAGCACCCCTGCGGGCTGCTTGTAGAAGGTGTGACCGATTTTTCTCTTCCCCAGATTCTGGACTGCGGTCAGTGCTTTACCTTCTCACCCATTCCGGCTTCCGATTGCATGGACGGCATTCTGGAAACCTGGAAAGGCTTTGCGTCAAACCATCCACTAACTATTTCTCAGCTGGAAAACGGCACCCTGCTGTTTCATAACACAACTCCCGAAGTATTTTCTTCCTTCTGGAAACATTATTTTGACCTGGACACCGACTACACCCACATTAAACAGCTTCTTTCTCAGGATGCTATTCTGCACGATGCTATCCACTACGCTCCGGGAATCCGTATCCTTCGTCAGGACGGCTGGGAAGCTCTGTGCTGCTTTATCATCAGTCAGAACAACAACATCAAACGCATCAAAGGAATTGTCGAGCGGCTGTGTGAGAGCTTTGGAAGCGCAATCGGCGATGGATTATTCTCCTTTCCTTCTCCGCAGACACTTGCTGCAGCTTCGGTAGAAGATCTTGCACCCCTGCGCTGCGGCTTTCGTGCCAAATATCTGATCGATGCCGCGCAGAAGGTAAGCTCAGGTGAGGTAAACCTTTCCGCCATCCCATCCATGCCTCTGGAAGAGGCCAAGGAAGAACTGATGAAAATTTTTGGTGTCGGCCCTAAAGTAGCCGACTGCGCACTGCTGTACGGATTTTACCGTCTGGAATGCTGCCCGATGGACGTCTGGATGAAGCGTGTTTTTTCCCATCTCTATCCAAACGGGCTTCCCTCCTGCGCCAAAGATTATATCGGCATTGCCCAGCAGTATCTGTTCCATTACGCACGTACCTGTCCGGATGTTTTTCCTGCTGAGGAAAAGCCGAAAAAAACATCCCGCAAAAAGCAGGAGGTCTGCGTATGAGACAAATTCTCTGCCTGATCCTCACCTTTTCTCTCCTGCTCTGCGGCTGTTCCTCTTTTCAATCTGAAAAAACGGAACTATCTGGCTCAACGGAACAAACAGAAACCTCGGGAGAAAAAACCTCTGAATCTTCCACACCGCAATCAGATAGCCTGGAAAACGATTCTCAAGAAAATACTTCCTGGGAAATTTTTTCCGATGAGCAAAATCCTTCCAAAGAAAGTCCATTTCTTCTCTGTTCTTACCTTCCGACCTCTTCTGCTCCGGACGATCTTTCTCCCTATACCCAAAATATCGCCCTGCTTGACTATCTTGTCTTAAACACCGGTGTCTATTGGGACGAAAATGGTGAACTCCTTGTCTCTGATCATTTTTCTTCGGCTGTTCAGGCTCTGGATGGTCAAACCGAGCTCTGGTGTACCATCAATCCACAGGGAGAACTGATCCGTTCTCAGATTGCCGGCAGCACCATCGATACCGATGATAAACGCCAGAATCTGGCACAGAATATCGTCGAGTTTGCAGAGGAACACAAGCTGTCTGGTATCGACATTGACTGGGAATTTCCTCTGGAAAACGAATGGGAGGATTTTTCCGCTTTTCTAGTCACTCTGAAAGATCTGCTCGATGCTTCTGATATTGATCTATCACTGGCTTTGTATCCGCAGGATATCCTGCTAGAGCAGCCAGCAATTGATTCTATCGACCGCGTCCATATCATGGCGTATGATCAGTTTGACAGTGAAGGGCTGCACAGCACCATGCAGACTGCAAAAGACAGCATCGATTACTTTTTATCGCTGGGATTTTCTCCCGAGCAGCTTGTGCTGGGAATCCCGGCCTATGGAAGACCGTTGGATGCTTCGGCACAGTGGCTGCTCTATTCCGATATCGACCTTTCTGCGGTCTCTTCGGAAGACCCCAATCGTATCGGAGATTTCTTTTTTAACACCCCGCAGCTTGCTGCTGAAAAAGCACAATACGCAAGGGAACAAAATCTTGGTGGAGTGATGATCTACCACCTGCTGTGTGACAAAACAGATGAGGATTCTCTGATCTATGCTGTTTCAAACGCTGCTTTCAGCACCCAAGAAACCGAGTAAAAATATAAACATAAACACAAAGAGCCTAAGACCGATTACGGTTTTAGGCTCTTTGTGTAAGTTACGAGGATTATGAAATATAGATGAGTTGTCTGAAATGAAATTAAGCGTTGAATGCTTCTTCTTCGTCATCTGCAAGTGGATCGCCATAAACAACAGGTGCTGCTTTTCTGTTTTCCAGACGGCTGAAGATTGTGCCGCCAACATAACCTGCAAGCAGGCCGCCAGCTGCTGCCAGTACCAGTGCGAGAACCACTTTGAGCGGTGGGTTGAATCCGAATGGAGCAATCATACCAGGGATTGGAGAAGCAGTACCAGGAGCGTTGTTTACGATGTCCAGAGCTGCTGCTGCCAGACCTGCCAGACCGCCGCCGAAGAAGTTGGAAGTAAAGATCGGAATTGGATGTTTTGTAACGATGTGTGCCTGGGTCAGTGGCTCAAGCATAACAGCGATAACATTGCTCTTGTCGCCGTAGTGCATTTTGTGGAAGATCATACCGTTCGTGAAGGAACCACCGAAGCATGCGATTGCAGCAATACCCATAGGAAGACCGGTCAGACCAAGCATTGCGGTCAAAGCCATCGAGCTGAGTGGGGAAGTACAGATCATCTTCATGATGCCGCCGAGCAGGAAGCCCATTACCAGTGGGGACTGTTCTGCTGCTGCGGAAATGGTACCGCCGATCATGGTCAGAACAGAGTTAACTGCTGGATCAACTGCGAATGCAACCAGTCTTGCCAGAGGAGCAACGGTCAGTGCACCGAGGATCAGGTCCAGACCGGTTGGCAGATATTTTTCAATGTATGGGGAAACAAGACCGATAATGTAACCTGCAATGAAACCTGGCAGGATTCCGTAACCGCCGCAGGCAAGACCGCCTACTACTGCAAATACTGGATTTGCGCCCATGCAGATTGGAACCATAACGCCTGCTGCAACGCCGCCGAGGCTGCCTGCGGTTGCGCCAACTTCACCGAGGAATGCAATACCCAAAAGATCACCAGTGATGTATTTGTGTACTGCTTCTACCAGGAAAGATGCAACAGCTGCATTTGCCATACCGGACATTGCTTCGCTTCCTTTAGGAAACTTTAAGCTGAACAGGGAGAAAACGGCCAGTGTGAGGAGCAGGAAACCGACTCCGGAAAGAATTGTTAACATACTTGAAACCTCCATATGAAACTTACATTTTTTCGGTACATTTTATCTTGTGTACCTCTGTGATTGACTATGCCTAGATTATAGAGGGAAGATTTATAAAACTACAAAAAGTTACAGAAATTATTTTGTCAAAATACCGCGAAAACGCAACTTTGTTAAATTTGTTTAGTTATTCGGTGCAATCTCTGACGTGATGTACAACAAAAAAGGTTGTTTTCTTGTCTTTTACAAATCTATGTTTCGTTATTATACCTAAATATTTTTCACATTTCTCTACACTCAATTCTTCTATTTCATCGTTCCTTCATGAAAAATCCGCTTTTTTCTCATAAAATCCTTGTATCATTCCCGTTTATCACATTTATTCCCTGATCCACTTTGAATCTTATTGTACCTGTCGTACAATAAGATTCCCTTTTTCTTCTCTTTTACTATCTCTGTAAACATCTTCTGTTGAATTTGATTAGGAATTTCAAAAAGTTACACCTTCCCATCTCCGGGTTTCTATTAAACAAATAAAAAAAGCGGCCTGAAAATTCAGGTCGCTTTTTCGCGTTTTTGTTTCGATCAATTGGTACAGTAAAAGATCAGAGAGTTTAAAAAGTTTTTGAGCGAAACCTTGCCATGGCTGTCCGATTTTCCTCGGATATAATCCATCTCTTTGCGAATCTGCTCAAAACTGTAAATGGAACCTGCAAAGTCATGGAAGGTATCATTGGAATAATCTTCAATTCCCATGTTGGCAAGATTCGTGAGCCCTGCATTGACGGTACGGCGAATACGCTGTTCCATCGACTTGGAATTGTTGGGACTAAACTTGCTGCACAATTCGGATACAGTAAATTTGCCCGATTCCGGTCCCTGCTCAATCATGTAGTCGACTAGCGTGATAATATCCGCACTGCCGCTTTCTCCGATGATGCCCAGTTTTTGCAGGATAGAGCGCAGCCGTTTGATATGCGGCTTTTCTTCTGCAGGCTGCTCAGAAGCAAGGCGAATTTCCGGAATCGGTGCAGCTGCGGCATTCGGAGGTGTGTCTTTTAAGAACAAAGACTGCATCTGATTGAAGGTTCGGCGCATCTGAATGGAGTCGATTACATTAGTCAGAACACGCACTACTTCCATACCGTTGACCGGCTTTTGAATAAAGAAGGTCACGCCACACTCATATGCCTGGCTGATCATTTCCTTGCTGCTCACCTGAGAAAGCATGACATAGCTGATATCCGGATACTGTTCTTTTGCTTTGCGCACAAAGTTGATGCCGTCCATAATCGGCATAAGCAGATCCACCACCACGATATCCGGTGAAACATATGCCAGATCCTCCAGCGCGTCCATACCATTTGAGGCGGTTCCACAAACCTCACCCAGCTTTTTTTGCTGAATGATAATTTTCAAAATGTTACATACACTCGCGTCATCATCTATCAGATAAATTTTCATCATGCTTCCACCTCCAAATTTTCTTTTGGAATCCGGATGGTAAAGTCGGTACATCCATCTTCCGAAGTTACACTGATGCTTCCCCCAAGCTCGGATTCCACAATATCCTTGACCAGCGAAAGTCCCAGTCCTCGACTAACCTGTCCGGTTTCATAGTTAATCTTGGTCGAAAATCCCGGCATAAATATCGTTGGAAGATATTCCTCATCAATACCGCCGCAATCGTCATGCACCCCGATCACATAATTTTCCCCGTCTTCCTTGCCGGAAAGCACTACCCGAGCATGTCTGTTTCCCGCTGCTTCTGCCGCGTTGTTGATCAGGTTTCTCAAAACTGACATCAGATAGTAATGCTTATCGGTATAAAAGTTTTTTTCCAAAACTACATCCAGCCGCATGTTTTGCCCATAGTCCCCAAACACGTGGCGAACACTTTCCTGCATGATACCAAAGATATTCTTCATCCACATGCCGCTCTCTTCCTGATCGGTGTTGAGTGCATCGGAAATCCCGTTCATAATCAGGTAGTATTCCTTTTTCACCTCATGGATATCTTTTGCGACGGTCAGTGCCTTCTGGGCAATCTCACCCATTCCTTCTTTTGCATTAAGTTCATTGAACAAGCTATAAGAAACTGCCATCGTTTCCTCAATGCGCGAAGTGTTCTTGTTCATCCAGATTACTTCGCTCTTGAGCTGTGAGGTCAACAGCAAAAGCTTTCGGTAACGAATTCGGTCATCTTTGCGCAGGATGGATAGTCCATACGCATCAAAGGATGCCAGCAACACAACTGCCAGAACCGTTCTGCCAATTCCCACAATCACCAACCGCAGCAAAACTGCCGTAGTCAGTGCATCGGTTCCCAGACGAACAAAGATTTCAGTCAGGTTGGAGATGACATCAATTCCCAGAATCGGCAGGAACTGTTCCAGACGAAAATGCCGGATCGGGAAAAATCGCACATAAATAGCAAACAGTCCGCCGTACATCAAATGGAAAAACATCTCCGGCGAATAGGACCAGAACGCCTCTGCTATCTCGCCGCTATGCAGCCACTCCACAATGCACCGCACCAGCAAAATACCCGGTGCTGTAATGAGCGTAACCGGGAAAACCGGAAAATGCTCAAACAAGAAAGCAAACAGCGGCAGACAGATAACCGCCAGAGATATCTTAAATCCATTGATGATAAGGTTGATGTTCAGCTGAGCCAGCACAATCATAATTGCCGCTGAAAGCAGGATCAGCTGCATCTTTTGTAATGCCGAGTCCTTTTTCTCATGAGACATGTTCTGTTTCCCTCCAATATATTTTGTTATAATCTGATATTACTCCATTATTAGGGTGACACAAAAATGAACATCTGTCAATAAGCCTCTGGAAAAGACTGGAAGTTGTGACCAAAAAGAAAATTGTGTTTTTAGTGAAAAAAGAGAGAGGAACTCTCCTCTCTCTTCGCAGTTTTTCGCTAACTATTTGCAGCAATGACAACCTGAATTTCGTCTGTGTTTGCCTGCCCGATAATATAAGCGGTATACATAACTCCTCTTCGCGCCTGCAGGGAAAAGGAAATAACTGGACTGAGTTCCCCGTAACCTGGCAGATAGCGTCCGCTGACGCGATAATCACTGTCATCGAGTTCCACATCTTCAATGCGAGGTTCAATCCGCAGTGGTGTGTTAACCACATAAAAGCTGTAGCTTCCTGGGCGCAGACGTCTGGAAAGGGTATTCTCTTTATAACGGACATCCGAGAATACCACTCTGCCGTCCGAGGTCATCATATCCAGCGCGGTACTTCCCAGCAGGAAATTTGCCATCCGCAGGCAGGCAAACCCACCCATCTGTCCGGAGCAGGAGGTATCATCAATTCGGCTTAGTTCCAGTGTTCCGGTCGACGCATTGTTGAGCAGCACAAAGGTAATCGTCTCTCCAGCCTGCATCGGAACTGTTTTTCGCAGAAGCACCGTTCGGTTCGAACTTGCATTTAAAACAGTAACGGTGCGGAAGCCCTGCCCAAAACAGTAATATGTAGAAAAATTACCGAAAGCAAGGTTGGTAGCTACCCTCTGGGAACCGACATTCACATTGACTGCCCCTGCCTGTGCGGCTGCATGGAAAAACCTTACTCGGCAGCAGCGTGTTGTTGGCTGGTTTGGCGTATTGTTGGAAGGCGGAATCGGCTGCGGAAAACTTGGGAGCGTCTGTGGAGTATCTGGGATTGGATTTCCCGAACCGTCAACACTCGGAAAACTTGGCAGGGTCTGCGGAATGTCATCCGGCACTACTACCGCACTTCCCGAACCATCTTCACTGGGAAAGCTTGGCAAAGTCTGTGGAATATCCGCAGCAGACATCTGCCGCAGGTTGTTTTGATTTTCACTCATGGTTTCAGACCACCTTTTCTCAAAGGATACAAGAACCGGCTTCTCTATTTCCCGGGAAATTCATTCAGAGAATCCATTTCTTCTCCTTTTCAGAATATGAAAAGTCAGCCATTTTGTGAAAGTCGTTCCACTCCTCCTGTCCTTTTAAATTCTTTGGATGCTTACAATCTTATCCGCAATATTTTCGCAGAATGCCGCATCGTGCTCGACAAACAGCATTGCCGCTTCCTGCTCCAAAAGCAGTTTTTCAATCTGCATTCTGGAAAAAATGTCGATGTAGTTAAGCGGCTCATCCCAGAGGTACAGGTGCGCCTTCTGGCACAGACTTTTTGCAATCAATACCTTTTTCTTCTGCCCCATGCTGTACTGCTCGAGCGGAATCTCAAACTGGGTTCGCTCAAACCCAAGATTGCGCAGGATGGTCATACACAGGCTCTGATCCACTCCGCTTTTCAAAAGTTCCTCCTGTAAACTGCCCTGCAGTCCTGAGGTATCCTGTGAGACTACAGAAAAGGTAAGTCCCGAAGCAATCCGAAGTGTCCCCTGATAATCAAGTTTCTCTCCCGCAATCAGTTTCAGAAGGCTTGTTTTTCCGCAGCCGTTTTTGCCCTGTAAACAAACCTTTTCTCCTGCTCCAACTGAAAAGCTCACCGTAGAAAACAGAGGTTCTCCACCAAAGCAGACAGACAGTTCTCCGACCTCCACAAGCTTCTTTGCAAAATGCTTTTCCGGCTGAATCTTTAACTTTCCGACATTCTCCACGTTTTTGAGCAGTTTGGATTTTTCCTGCGCGGCATCCAGTTTCCTCATCTCAATCGACTTGGAGCGTTTCATCATCTTGGCAGCTTTGTGTCCAATATATCCCCGGTCACAGGGACCTTCTCCTATCTTGGTTGCCTCCACCCGGTCCGACCATTCGGCGGTGCGCTTTGCTGCTTCATGCAGCCGGCTGATTTCCTTTTTGAGCTTTTCGTTCTGCTCTCGCTCAGACTGAATACGGGTCTGATAATCGTGATACCAGCCGCTGAAATCTCCTTTTCTGACCTCAATCTCATTGCGTCCGATGGAAAGAATATGGTCGACACATCTGTCCAGAAAAGCTCGGTCGTGCGACACTAGCAAAAATCCCTTCTGTCGCCTTAAATACTCCGAAACGATCTTTCTTGATTCAATATCGAGGTGATTGGTCGGCTCATCAATGAGTGGAAAGGAGCCCTCCTGCAAAAACAGTGCAGCCAGCTGTAGCTTCGTCTTTTCTCCTCCGGAAAGTGTTTCAAATGGCCGCCACAAAGCGTCCTCCTCCACACCCAGAAGAGAAAGCTCCCGCCGGATTTTCCATTCCGGACATCCCGGACAAAGCTCCTCCATCACTTCCATCGCAAGCCACTCCGGATGTTTTACCGGAAGCGGAAAATAAACAAAGGAAACCTTTGCTCCGATGCTTCCTCCAAACCCGGTCAGTCCATAAGGATGCTGCTGAGAGCCAAGCATCAGGCGCAGAAGGGTGGTTTTTCCCCGTCCGTTACGTCCGGTCAAACCCAGATGCCAGTCGGTGTCCAGGTTTGCCGAGAGATTTTCAAAAACTGGCTCATAACTTCCTTCATAACAAAAACTAACATTCGATAACAAAATGATTGACATGGCGTTTCCCTCCCAAAACTCAGGCAACAAAAATGGCAGCAGGAAATCCTGCTACCGCTTTTTCAGAAGGGAACAAAAGGTCAAACAGAAATCTTATCCCGCAGAACATCCGTCTGCTAACATAAAATCCTGACACCTTTTTCTATATTCTGAAAATATGCACAAGCTTTGTTTCCTGCTGGCGGGCAAACGCAATTTGGGCACAGAAATTTTAAAGAATCTCTGTCCGCCTTTTCGTAATCTGCATTTTACCCTTACTTGATTAGCAGGAAAATTTGCGCATATTTTCACCTCAAATCTTAAAATCAAAATCCTTTGCCAGTATAACAATTCGGCTTTGTTCTGTCAAGTGTTGCTGCAAAATCCACCTGTTCTCTTCCTGAAGGAAATCGACAATTTTCTTCTGATATGCTAAACTAAACTTACCGGGAAGCTCTTGACGAAAAGAGGGATAACATGAAAAAAATAAACCGACTTTTCCTGATTCTGTTTGTGATTGACCTAGTTGTTTTGTTGGGATACGGGCAGGCACAGGAGGAAACACGCGCAACTTACACCTATTACCGGGTTGGTTTTTACTGGTATTATTTCTTTCCTGCTGCCTATTTCTTCGGCGGATATCTGTTGGGACAGTCGCTTTTGAGCAGGAGTCGAATATCGCTGCATCCCATTGTGGAAAAAATACTGTTCACTTTGATTTCTGTCTGTCTCATTGTCTATTTAGTACCTGCCATTATGTCAACGGTTCACATTTTTACTACCTTTCTGCCGTTTGATATCGCAGCTCAGCTTCATTACTTTATTATGAGTATCTTCACAAAAGCACTGTTCCTGTTCTCGGTTCTGGGGCTGACACTATTTGTCTGCCTTTCCAGCCGAAAAAACCGAAAGGAAAGC
>UMGX01013955.1_pt1 | contig 37445 bp, 37 predicted proteins | sample 1965411 | NCBI WGS metagenome assembly UMGX01 (sample SAMEA4836086, study PRJEB28245) | human gut metagenome | biome: gut microbiome; material: fecal sample | place: Denmark | collected 2008 | reverse complement strand
CCCGCCGATAATGTTCAGAAGCGTTGTCTTACCAGAACCGCTCGGTCCAAGAATTGCAACAAATTCATTATCCCTGAGATTCAGGCTCACATCATCCAGTGCTTTCTGGACGAGATTCGCTGTCCGGTATTCCTTGCATATATGTTGGATTTGTAACATGTAGTATTCTCCTTCTTTTCAGCCTTATCTTTTTATTATAGCGAAAAATTCTATAAAAAGCTCCTTTTTATAGAAAATTAAGAAATTATTAAAGCATCGCATTTTCCTCGTCACCATAAAAAAATCTGCTGCCTATTCTGGCAACAGATTTTTCATACTCTTTAAACTGATATATAAAGTTGAAGAATTATGTAAAAGTGCGGATGTTGTCGGCGGTATCACGCCCATCACGCCTAACAGGATCAGTCCTGTATTAATTCCGACAATACTTCTGTAATTGCCATGAATCCGGCTCATTAACCGGTCACTTAATTCTCTCAGTGTCACGATCTCATGTAAGCTGTCTGCTCCGACCGTCACGTCTGCGATCTCTCTTGCAATCTCAGCACCATCACTGATCGCAATACCAACATCTGCCGCTGACAGTGCCGGCGAATCATTGATTCCATCGCCAATCATGATGACTTTTCTTCCGGCTTTCTTCTCAGCTTCGATAAAGTTCGCCTTATCTTCCGGCAGTACTTCTGAGAAATACCGGTCAACACCAACTCTTGCAGCAATCGCTTTCGCTGTCCGGTCACTGTCTCCTGTCATCATAACAACCTTGGATAGTCCGACTTCTTTCAGTCTTGCAACCACTTCTCTCGCTTCCTCACGGATCGGATCTTCGATACAGATAACGGCCGCAAGCTCCTGCTCGATCGCCATATACAAATGAGAATATTCATCCGGCAGTGTAGCGAACTTCTCCTGCATTCCTTCCGGAATTTTGCAGTTCTCATCCTCAAATACGAAATGGTAACTTCCGATCACAACCTTCTTTTCCTCGATCTTGGAAGAGATTCCATGTGCAACAATATATTCTACTTTTGAATGTAATTCTTCGTGTACAAGATTCTGCTCTTTTGCAGCTTTCACAACTGCTTTTGCCATAGAATGTGGGAAATGTTCTTCCAGACATGCGGCAATACGCAGTAATTCTTTTGGCTCTCTGCCATCAAAAGAAACAACCTCAGCAACTGTCGGCTGTGCTTTTGTCAGCGTTCCTGTCTTGTCAAATACGATCGTCTCAGCTTCTGCCATGGCTTCCAGATATTTTCCACCCTTGACCGTAATGCTGTGTTCACTCGCTTCACGGATTGCAGACAATACGGAAATCGGCATTGCAAGTTTCAATGCACATGAGAAGTCAACCATCAAAACAGCCAATGCTTTCGTCACATTTCTTGTGAGGAAATAGGTTGCAAATGTTCCCGCAAATGTATACGGCACAAGACGATCTGCAAGATGCTCTGCCTTGCTCTCCAGAGAAGATTTAAGTTTCTCAGATTCTTCGATCATTGTCACAATCTTCTCAAACTTGCTGGAACCATTCGTCTCTTTGACACGGACAGTCAGTTCGCCTTCTTCTACCACTGTACCGGCATAAACATAACGGTCTTCACATTTTCTCACCGGAACAGATTCACCTGTCAGGGATGCCTGATTGACCATCGCCTCTCCGGCTGTCACAACACCATCAAACGGAATTACATTGCCGACATGCACACGAACTTCGTCCATCGGCTGGATCTTCGTTGCATTGACAAGAACTTCTTTTCCATCTGTTACCAGCCATACTTTACTGATATTCAGTGACATGCTTCTTGCCAGATCATCTACCGATTTTTTATGCGTCCACTCTTCCAGTACTTCGCCAATACCGAGCAGGAACATGACAGAACTTGCTGTATTTATATCTCCACGTAACATGGAAATTGCAATTGCTGTTCCATCGAGAACCGGCACTTCAATCTTACCTTTTGCAAGTGTACGAACACCCTGCCAGATATATTTTACTGATTTCACAGTTGCAATCGCTGTACGGATTGGCAGCGGCATGAATAATTTATTGCCGAAATGCAGGACAACTTTGTTGACCAGCTTATCCCAGTACTCCTGATTTAACTCTCTGCCTGATTTTTCCAGATAGCTCTCAGGAACCGTCACTCTGTCATATCCAAATGCACGCAGATCATCAATCACTTGTGCTCTCGCACTTTCTTCATACTGAATCACCACGCCCTGTGTACGCACCTGTATCTTCACTGCATGGATATACTCTCTGCCTTCCAGATAATATTGCAGCATATCTGCCTGTGAAAATGACATTCTCGTCTGGCACATCTGCACACGGATTCTGCCTTTAATATCATGCTTGATTAAAAACTTCATGATCTTACGCTTCTTCCTCTTTAACTTCTTCCGTCTCTTCTGCTGTTTCTTCAGCTACCTCTTCTGCATCTGCTACAGCTTCTGCCTTTGCGGCTCTGTCTTCGTTTACCTGCTGAGCCTCAGCGTAAATATCCTCTGCGTTCTCCTGTACTTTTGCTGCTGTCTTCATTACACATTCTTTTGCACGAAGCACTGCTGCTGTACATCCTGTGTATACTTTTTTTGCATCATCACTTGCAAGTACTTTAATTCCTGCTGTGCCAAACAAAACACCTGCCGCAAAAAGTCCACTTTTCTTCATATTAGATTTTGATAAAAATTTTAAACAATCCATCTTGTATCTTCCTCCTTGTTTTCTCTTATTTTTTTCTCCCCATTTCTTTGGGTTCACACAAGTATAATCCCTCATTTTCATAAAATCCACAGAAAAGTTCTTTATTGATATTTTTTCTCCATAATAAGTTAGGACGGGCTTTCGTTAAAAAGCTCCGTCCTGCTTGTATTATTTATGCCAATGCTGCTCCGAGGTCTTCGCAGGATTTTACTTCCGCGTCTCCAGGCCCCTCATTGCTCATTACGCTATCACACGCAAGCTCTGCTCCTGCAGCTTTGCAGTCTTCTTCCCAGTTGCGCATCCATTCGCCATCTCCCCAGCCATATGAACCGAAAAGTGCGATTTTCTTTCCGTCAAGTGCACCCTTGCAAGCTTCGAACATAGGCTCAAATTCGCTTTCTTCCAACACTTCTGCTCCCATTGCAGGGCATCCAAATGCGATTGCATCATATTCCGCTACCTTTGCTGCTGTGAAATCACTGCATCCTAAAAGTTCTGCCTCTGCTCCTGCTTTCTTTGCTCCATCTGCAACTGCATTTGCCATTGCCTCTGTATTGCCTGTTCCACTCCAATATACGACTGCTACTTTGCTCATATCCATTCTCCTTATCTTTTCTTAGTTTCACCTAACTTATTTGCTTTTTATCAGTTTTTAGTTATTTCCAACTAATCGTTTCTATTAGTTAGTATAGGCTAACTTCATAGGGAAGTCAATTCCTTTCCCCGTTTGTTCCAGATGTATTTTTATCAATAAAACGTTGGATCATTGCTCATCCTGCCGGAGGCTTTTTACATAATGAGGAAATATTCTTTCTTAATTATTAAAAAGACCATGCCTGCGCACAAATATGCAAGTCATGATCTTTTTATTATAAATATATGTTGGGGACAAACTCCCTATGAATTATTCCGTACTTCGTGCACCCACAATATCTCTACAAATCACTCTGTGAGGTGAATTTTCCACCGATATCAAATCCATGATCCATCGGTCCGCTGCCGGCTCCCAGATCCAGCATTGCCGCAAGTGCTCCGGAAATATATTCTTTTGCACGCTCCACAGCTTCTTCAAGTCCATATCCTTTTGCCAGATTCGATGCAATCGCACTGGATAATGTACATCCTGTTCCGTGCGTGTTCGAATTATCAATTCTACGCCCATAAAACCAACGGTTCTTTCCTTCTGCATACAACAGATCATTGGCATCATTTAACTGATGACCGCCTTTTAACAACACAGCGCAGTGATATTCTTCGCTGATTGCCTGCGCTGCGCGCTCCATGTCTTCTGCTGAATGAATAGATGCACCAAACAGGACTTCTGCTTCAGGAATATTCGGTGTCAGCACACTTGCCAGCGGAAATAGTTCCGTCTTCAGTATCTGGATTGCTTCTTCGCTGATCAGTCTGGAACCGCTTGTGGACACCATCACCGGATCAACAACGATCCGTTCTGCTTTGTATTCTTTAAGTTTGAAAGCGATCATTTTTACAAGTTCAGCGGAAGCGACCATACCAATTTTAACCGCATCCGGGTAAATATCTGTAAATACCGCATCCAACTGCTGTCCTAAAAATTCCGGTGTCACTTCAAAAATTCCGGATACTCCTGTCGTATTCTGTGCTGTCAGCGCCGTGATCGCGCTCATGGCATAAACGCCATTTGCCTGCATCGTCTTGATATCTGCCTGAATCCCCGCACCGCCGCTGGAATCACTTCCCGCAATTGTGAGGGTTGTTTTTCTTTTCTTCGTATTCATCTACTTATCCTTTTCCAATCTATTCTAATTATTTTTCTTATCCATCGCATTTATCCTGAACCTCTTCCCACAGACAGGAGCGCAGTTAAAATTGCAGCTCTCCCACAGACAGGAGCGCCGTTAGAATTGCAGTTTCCCCGTAGCCTCCACAAGGTCACCCGCATAAAGATCCGCCAGTTCTTTTAACTCATCCTGTCCTTCTTCGCTGAAGCGGTCATACAGTCCGACTACCGGGAAGCCTGCCTGTTTTGCGGTTGTTGCCGCATGTAATGCGTCCTCAAATACCAATGTATGCTCCGGTGTGCTTCCAAGCTTATCGGCACATTGAAAATAAATATCCGGTTTGTCTTTTCCTGCTCCGGCATCCGTGCAAGTCCATATTTCCTTAAAGTATCCGGCAATCTCCAGTCGTTCAAACGCCGCTTCGATCTGCTCTTTATCGCTGGAAGTTGCCACGATCATCGGCACCTTTGCCTCTTTCATCTTCTCAAGGAGCTTACGTACACCCTTTTTCAGCGGTGCCTCTTCTTTATAAAAGATCTCTACCTGTTTTAATACCGCTTCTCTTAATTCTGCTTCTGACTCTTCCAGATGGTATTCCCGCTTCACATAAGCCACGCCATCATCCAGGCTCATCGGAAATAATATCTTCCCAAGATCCGGCTCCGGTTCAATCCCGGCACTACGCAGATATCTGGCTCCGGCATCCTCCCAGATCGCCATCGAATCCAGCAAAGTACCGTCCACATCGAAGATCACACCGTCTATTTCTCTGTTTTTTAATTTCATTTCCTATTAAACCTTCTTATATCGAACTTCTTTATGCATAACTTCTCTTAATTTCTCAACATATTCTGAGTGCGTTCGCGCAGTTCTTTTGTTGCAGCTTCAATATCTTTCTGTCCGAAAATCGCACTGATCACTGCGATTCCACAAATACCGCTACCGGCAAGGTCTTTTACATTGTCTTTTGTAATTCCACCAATGGCAATAACCGGAATATCCACTGCTTCACAGATTGCTTTCAGCACATTATGATCCACTTCTACCGCATCTGCCTTAGAACCTGTCGGAAATACCGCACCAACGCCAAGGTAATCTGCGCCATGTTCCTGCGCACGGAGTGCCTGCTCAACCGTCTGCGCAGAAACACCGATGATCTTATCCGCTCCAAGTTTTGCACGCACATCTCCGGCTTCCATATCACTCTGTCCGACATGCACACCGTCCGCCTCAATTTCTGCCGCAATCTCTACATTATCATTGATCACAAACGGCACTTTATATTCTCTGCAAAGTTTCTGGATTTCCTTCGCCTCTTCTAAGAAATGCGCTGTATCCAATTCTTTTTCACGCAGCTGGATAAATGTAGATCCACCTTTCAGCGCTTTCTCCACCTGTTCATATAATGTTTCTTCTCCAAGCCAGTGACGGTCTGTCACCGCATATAAAAGTAAATCTTTCTTATCGCAGTTCATATTTTGCACCTTCTTCCAGTGTTTTTGCGTCCATATTGTAAATCGCATCGATAATACGGTTTCTGTATGTAGAATTGCCGTCTCCGTCCTGCATCCGTGAAAATCCGATCTCACCGGCAAGTCCCATCACACATACTGCTGCCGCTGCCGCCTCCAGCGTATGCTCCGGATTTGCGGTAATATATGCAGTCATCATTCCGGATAACTGGCAGCCAGTTCCTGTAATCTTACCCATTTCCGGGCGTCCATTACGAATCACATAGCAGGATTTTCCATCACTCACCAGATCAATCGCCCCTGTAATCGCAACAACACAGTTTGCTTTCTCTGCAAATGCCTTTGCAAATGCAACTGCTTCATCCAGATTCTCTTCTGTCACTGCATCTGCAACATCAGCATCTACGCCTTTTGTTGTACCACTGCCGGATGCCAGGGTCTTGATCTCGGAAATATTTCCACGGATCACGGAAAACGGAATTTCTTCCATCAGAGAAACGGCTGTGTTCGTGCGCAGTGCACTTGCTCCCGCTCCTACCGGATCCAGCAGAATTGCATGTCCCAGTTCTGTCGCTTTCTTTCCAGCCAGCTTCATGCCTTCGATACTTCTCATGTTCAATGTGCCGATATTGATATTCAATCCTCCACAGATGGAAGTAATATCTTCCACATCCTGCGGCTCGTCAGACATGATCGGACTTCCGCCACATGCCAGCAATACATTTGCCACATCATTTACGGTTACATAATTTGTGATATTGTGAACCAGAGGGGTTGTCTCTCTGACTTTATTTAACATTTCTCCAAGCATAATTCTCCTCCTGATGTTTGAATATACTATTCTATACTTTCGTATACTATCTAGTACAGTTCTCTGTAAACTGCCTCCATCTGCTCAATGGTAGGCTTCACATAGCTCTGATTTAAAAGTCTCTGCTGACTTGCGTCTACACTTACAGCAAATGAATGGATTTCTTCTTCCTTCATGCCATATTCTCTTAATTTTTTACGACTGATAATCTGGTCTAACAATTCCTGCAGTTTTTCATAGACAACCGCTTCATCACATTCCATCATTTTTGCAAGAAATGCATTCAGACGAATGATTTTGCCGGTCGGATTCATTTTCTGATAAGCAGCAAATACGGCAGTCAGGAACTGATAATTTGCCTCTCCGTGTGCGACATGATACGTTCCGCTCAGCGGATAGGACATGGCATGCACCATTCCGGTTCCGGCATTGCCAAATGCAACACCTGCCAGATTGCTTGCCACAAGAAAATCTTCCAGCAGCTCCATCCGGTATTCTTTTCCATGAGCAATAATCTCACGGAATCCATGCACGATCATCTCCATTGCTTTCTCGCTGAACATCTCCGTGTAGAGGTTCGCTTTTGGTGATACAAAAGATTCAATCGCATGGATAAATGCATCGATCGCGCTGGTTGCGAAGAACTCATATGGAAGTTCACGCAAAAGTTCCGGGATCAGCACTGCCTCATCTGCATAGATCTCGTCTACGGCGAGTCCTAATTTACTGTGGATCGAAGTAATCTCTGTAATGGAGACATTGGACACTTCCGATCCTGCGCCACAGGTTGTCGGCACTGCAAGAAGTGTGCGCACTTTGCGAAACGGTACTTCTTTCCGATAATAGCTCTCTGCTTTCGCTTCCCCGTCCAGTACAAGAATCTTCGCCATATCAATAACAGCTCCACCGCCGATAGCAATGATTCTCTTATAATCTCCCTGACGGAAATCCTCAAGCAGTGCATCGATCATTACATCTGTCGGCTCACCGCTGCCATATTTGCTCTTGTATTCTACATGTGCTTTCAGATTCAGCGGTGCAAAACAGGTCTCGTAAATCCGTTTTGTCGCGAGAATGAAATCATCCGCTCCGATGTTGTATGCTTCCACGAAGCTTTTCACATCATCATATTTCTCGATCACTGATTTCTGCTGAAATAATTTCATGACTGTTGTCCTCCTGTTGTTTTCTTCTTTTTAAGCTTATTCTTAGCCTTCCTCCGTAAGCTCCAACTTGCTTTTACCTGCCGTTAAGCTTACTCCGCCGTCGCAATCCGCTTAATCTGCGCGAGTGCTTTCTTTACTGCCGGGATGGAAATAACGAGCACAGTCAGTACACCTTCACTGTTTACTAACATTTGAAACACAAAAAAATCCTCCTGTATCTTCGACTGAAGACGAAGGAGGGTTCTGTAATATCTAATACATCCCTACGATGGCATTATCCATATCAGGTTCCGGGTCGAAGTTTCTAAACTTCCTCTCAGCCTATACATAAGCTCCCCTTGTCATCACTCTTTTACTCGTTAATTCATCTACTGTAACTATACTGGATAGTTACAGTCTTAACACAGTTAATGATACTCGCCCCACCAACAGATGTCAAGAAATTGCAATTATAAATCATGCAAGTATGACGCATTTTTCCCATCACCATAAGCTACAGAACTTGCCACCGGCAACTTTCTCCGGATGCCATAGCAAAAAAAATCTCAAAGCAATAAGCTTTGAGATTCATCTTAATCGGAGTGACAGGATTTGAACCTGCGACCTCTACGTCCCGAACGTAGCGCTCTACCAAGCTGAGCCACACTCCGGCATGTCAACCGAATGTTTCAAACATTCAAAACACTCGGCGCCCCTGCCAAGGAACTACGGATAGAGGACTCGAACCTCTACTAACAGAGTCAGAGTCTGCTGTGCTGCCATTACACCAATCCGCATTACGTAGTTCTCTGTTGCGTTCGTTGTTTATCTTTTGTATTTCATCAGCGAACAAATATTATTATATCAGCAAATTCAAAAATTGCAACCCCTTTTTTTAATTTTTTTCAACTTTTTTGTATTTTCTTGTCGAGCGTCTTCGAAAATGCCCATTTTACGCGGGTTTGCGATGGTTTGCAAATTTACAATTTTTTCGTTTCTATATTATTATACCGTTGATGTAATTGCATTTTCTCATAAAACGCTCCAACATTACAATAACTTCATAAAATCAAGAAAGACTGTTATAGCATGCACACATGCTATAACAGTCTTTCTTATTTCTGATAATTCTTACTTCAAGTCCTCAAACAGTTTCTCAGCGTATACGCCGTCTTCGATCAGTTTGGCAAATGATTTTACAACATAGTCTTTGTCTTCTTTATATGTTACACCAAACCATTTGTCATGAGAGTCAAGCACTTTTACAGATACTTTGTCAGCCTGTAATAGTTCATCAATATAAATCGGCAAAAGATATTCTGCTTTCAGGATGTCTTTGTCTCCCATTGTCTCAAAAAACTCTTTGAATCCATCTTCCAGCACACCAATAAACTCCGGTGTCAGTCCCCACATATTCATAGATACATAAGATTCCGGATCGATGGCTCTTAATCCGTCTTCTGTATCGGCTGCTGCACCGTCTGCTGTCTTCACAATGTTATGTGTCTCATGAACTGCTGTCAGATAGCCTTTCTCATTCAGTTCACACACACCTCTGGTAACAGATCCATTCTCACTTAATGTGTTCTTCAGGATGAAACCTGCCATGCAGAATGCGTTCGCCTTCTCCGGTGTGTAATCTACGAGGAAACCATGAAGCTTAGTAAATGCTTCCTTTCCATAGTAATCATCTGCGTTGATAACTGCAAATGGCTCTTTTAAAACATCTTTGCACACAAGAACTGCCTGTCCGGTTCCCCACGGTTTCGTACGTCCGGCCGGAAGTTCGATTCCTTCCGGAAGTGCATCCAGTTCCTGGTATGCATATGCAATCTCTACATCCAGATCCGCACAGATCTTCTCAATACGATCTCCGATTGCTTCCTTAAATGCTTCCTTAATGTCCTTACGGATAATAAAGACAATCTTATTAAATCCTGCTTCGATTGCATCATGAATGGAATAATCCATGATGATCTCCCCATGCAGTCCGACCGGTGCCAGCTGTTTGATTCCACCGCCAAAACGGGATCCGATTCCGGCAGCCATAATAACTAATGTCGTTTTCATTTGTACCTCTCCTTGTTCCAGCATCTCTCAAACCCGCCATCGGCAGTTTCCTTTAGATGCTATATCGCTCAATATTGCGATAATATTATAGCATTTTCATCACAATATTGAGCGCCCTTTTTTATTAATATTCTCTTAATATTTTCTAAACGACCGCCTTTTGCAGGAAGATTACTCTACTGTAACACTCTTCGCAAGGTTTCTCGGCTTATCTACATCCAGACCTCTTGCAACGCTGACATAATAACCAAGGAGCTGTAACGGGATGACTGCCAGTGATGTTGCAAATAACGGATCTGTCTTTGGAATATATACCGTAAAGTCTGCTGTATCTTCAATATTATACTGTCCAAAGTTTGTAAGTCCCATAAGGTAAGCGCCACGACTCTTGCACTCAACCATGTTAGAAACTGTCTTCTCATAGAGATTCGGCTGTGTCAGAACACCGACAACAAGAATGTCGTCTTCGATCAGAGAAATCGTTCCATGCTTCAATTCACCTGCAGCGTATGCCTCAGAATGAATATAGCTGATCTCCTTCATCTTCAGACTTCCTTCCAGGCAGATTGCATAGTCAATACCACGACCTACGAAAAATACATCTCTTGCATTTGCCTGTTTGGATGCAAACCACTGGATTCTCTCTTTGTCTTCAATAATCTTCTCAATCTTCTCCGGTAAGGTTTGCATTTCCTTGATCAGACCGCTATAACGCGCTTCGTTAATCTCGCCTCTTACTTTGGCAAACTGGATTGCCAGTGCATAACCTGCAATTAACTGTGTGCTGTATGCTTTTGTTGTTGCAACGGAAATCTCCGGTCCAGCCAGTGTGTAGAATACATTATCTGCTTCTCTTGCAATGGAAGAACCTACTACATTTACAATTGCAAGTGTGCGCACACCTCTTGCTTTGGACTCACGAAGTGCCGCCAGCGTATCTGCTGTCTCACCGGACTGGCTGATCAGTACAACCAGGTCTTTCTCGTCCAGCAATGGATTGCGATAACGGAATTCGGATGCCAGCTCTACGCGAACCGGGATTCTTGCAAGATCTTCCATTACATACTGTGTTGCAACTCCAACATGATATGCAGAACCACATGCTACAATGTGAATCTGACGAATATCTTTGATCTCTTCTTCTGACAGACCAACCTCTGACAAATCAATCTTGCCATCTGTCGTAAGAACAGAGTTAATGGTATCTTCTACAACTTTTGGCTGTTCATGAATCTCTTTGATCATGAAATGTTCATAACCGCCTTTTTCAGCGGCTTCTGCGTCCCAGTTAATTTCCTTTGGTTCAATCTCAATCTCTTCTCCGTCCAGATTGTAGAAAGTGATCTCCCCTTTCTTTACACGCGCCATCTCCAGGTTGCCAATATAATATACATTTCTTGTATATTTCAAAATAGCCGGTACATCAGATCCGATATATGATGCTCCGTCAGCAACTCCGAGAACCATCGGACTATCTTTTCTAGCCACATAAATCTCTTCCGGATAATCTTTAAACAAAACTGCCAGCGCATAAGAACCTCGGATGCGGACGATTGCGTGATTCATCGCATCAACCGGTGTTCCTTCATATTTCTTATAGTAGTAATCGATCAGTTTTACCGCTACTTCTGTATCTGTATTGGAATAGAATGTATATCCTTTTCTTAACAGTTTTTCCTTTAATTCCTGATAATTTTCAATGATACCGTTGTGAACAGCAACTACATTGCCATCATCACTCTTATGCGGATGTGCATTGTTCTCAGACGGCTCCCCATGTGTTGCCCATCTTGTATGGCCGATTCCACATGTTCCCGGGACAGCGGCACCATTATCTGTCTTCTCAGCCAGAATTTTCAGACGTCCTTTTGCCTTAACAATCTCAGCATCGCCATTTGCACCACGGACAGCAATTCCGGCCGAATCATAACCACGGTATTCCAGCTTGGACAGTCCATCCAACAAAATCGGTGCTGCCTGATTATTTCCTACATATCCTACAATTCCACACATATTTCTTAATACTCCTATCTTTCCTGTCAGCTCATACGATCTTATCATCTATCTACATTTTCTGATCCTGAGAGCCAGACTATCTTGTCTTCTCTTTTTCATTAATCACATTCACTACATCATCCACATATTTCTGGCAGATGTCATGTGTCTCAGCCTCTACCATTACACGTATCAGTGGCTCTGTACCAGATTCACGGACAAGGATTCTTCCTGTATCACCCAGCTCATCTGCAACTTTCTGCACTGCTGCCTGCACATCCGGATCTGCCTGTGCAACAGCTTTATCCTGTACACGCACATTCACAAGCACCTGTGGATAAATGTGTAAATCTTCTGTCAGCTGGCTCATTGTCTTCTTTCTTGCCATCATAACTTCCATCATTTTCAGACTGGTTAAAATACCATCACCTGTTGATGCATATTTTGAGAAAATAATGTGACCGGACTGCTCTCCACCAATTCGGCAGCCATTCTTCTGCATATATTCATATACATATTTATCTCCGACAGCAGTCTTCGCATAACCGATACCCTGCTCATCAAATGCTTTGTAAAGTCCAAAGTTAGACATAACTGTTGTAACAACTGTATTTGTCACCAGTTTTCCGCGCTCTTTCATATATCTTCCATATACGTAAAGAATCGCATCTCCGTCTACGACCTGCCCTTTTTCATCCACACAGAGACAGCGGTCAGCATCTCCGTCATAAGCGAATCCAACATCCATGCCTTCTTCTACCACGTACTTCTGCAGTCCTTCAATGTGTGTAGACCCTGCATTGTTATTGATATTTGTTCCATTCGGATCCGCATTGATCACATAAGTCTTCGCTCCCAGTGCGTCAAATACAGATTTGGCAATATTCCATGAACTTCCATTCGCACAGTCTAATGCAACTTTGACCCCCTTGAACGAATACATTCCAAGAGAAATCAGATATCCGACATAACGGTTCCTTCCTGATACATAATCTACGGTACGACCAATCTTCTCTTTGTGTGCATACGGAACTTCTGAATATTTCTCTCCAAATAATTCTACTTCTCCGTCCAGATATGCTTCGATCAGGCTGATTGTTCCTTCATCCATCTTCTCACCATTACCATTAATCAGCTTAATTCCATTGTCATAATATGGATTATGACTTGCGGAAATCATAATACCACAGTCAAACTCATCTACTCTTGCCACATAAGCTACAGACGGTGTTGTTGTAACATGAAGCAGGTATGCATCTGCACCGGATGCTACCAGTCCACCGACCAGTGTATATTCAAACATATAGCTGGAACGTCTTGTATCCTTACCAATTACAATTCTAGCCGGAGTGTCATCCCCATTCTGTCTTTTCAGTTCTCCATAATACCAGCCGAGAAAACGCCCAATCTTGTATGCGTGATCTGCTGTCAGGTTCCTATTAGCTTCCCCACGGAAACCATCAGTTCCAAAATACTTACCCATCGTTCTAAAATCCTTTCTACTTTGGTATATTATATTTGGCGTCCGGCAGATCCGGACTTGATTATTATCTCTTTTAGTAATTCCTTAGTTTTGCCTATAATCTTATCTATTATAGCGTAAATTGCCGGAATTTACTAGTCCCTATTGTTTTCTAAGTCATTATCCTCAGTTTTATCACCCTTATCTTCCAGATTTACAATTCCTGAAATGTTCATAAGCCGTGACATCTTCGCCGCAATTGCGATACTGTCACGCATTGTCTGTGGTATACGAAGACTTTTCGCAACTTCCGATACCACATCTTTTTGCATGCTCGCAGCTATCGCCGCCGGTCTGACTGCTGCCATTACTTTCTGCTGGCTACGCCGCATATCAGATAATACTTCCGCTATCATCTGCGTACTTTTTGTAACCGGTGAAATTGCATTCAATCTGGTAACATTTTCCACAGCTGCCGGTACTACTGATATTCCGCGCCGCTGATCCGTTTCTGATGTGCCACTTTGTTACGCACCGGATGTACGCCAACAATTTTCTCTTTCCACTTTTTCTGACTTCCAAGTGATTCAAAATGCCGCTCCCACAGGCTTGTCGGTCGAAGTTCTTCCAGCAACCGGCATAATTCTTCTTTTGATAATTGTTCAAAATCTGCTGTTTTACCAGCCGTCCCATTTGCATTTTCACCGCTACCTGCGACAACCTCCTCATACACAACTTCTCTTTCTGCAAATAAATATTCTTCCACTGTGGATAAATCCATTTGCTCCAGAGTCTCACTGATCGGCAGATTGCCTCTTGCATTCTTCTTAAGATCTGCCATCATCTCTTCCGGCACGGTCTCTTCCCGCCATGCACTTCCATACGCCTTCGTCACGATCAGAGATACCAACGCGCGAAGCAGCCGCTCAAACTCTGCATATTTAGGATAGAGCCGCTTACAATAGCTTTCCGAAATCCCATCATACACACGAATTGCCGTGTAATACTTCTGCTTCGGCGATTGATAAATGGTATCATCTAATGTCTGCAGTGCTATCACAGTTCTGTTCACTCTGGCTTTTGTACTTAATTCCAGGAAATATTGATCCGCACCACTCTTGCCGGAGATCTCATAAAACACTTCCACATCCTGCAAGCAAATGAAACCTGACGTTGGCAAGTTGCCTGACTTCATCTTGCTGTCCTCCACGCCCAGCAGCTCAGCGATCTGCTCACACATAGATATCGAATCCTGCGTTTCATTTTCTATAAAAATATAATTCATCTTCATTTCCGACATAGCAACCTCCTGCTACAATATAAGTAACAAAACCGCCTGTGTATCTTCAAAAACTCTGCGAAATACACAAGCGGAAAACTTTATCCCATATATTCTTTTACAAAATCTACCACTTCCAGGTTTTTGTTCCTAATGTTATCATCTTTTTCCATTTCTTCTATACTCATCCAATAATAATGCTTTCCATTTACAACAAAATCCTTTCCCATTTCCTGTTCTGAAAATCTATTAACCTGAAGCTCATATAAACGATGATTATAAATTCTATTTTCACGATGACTTACTGAATATTTTTCCTGCAACTTTGAAGTAATGTATCGACATTTTACTTCTTTCTGATTAAGCTTCAACTCTTTCACTACATTTGCAATAATCGCAGCTTCATCTCCACGTTCCTGCGTTTTATAATTCAAAAACAATTTGCAATCCCATTTTTCATCATAATAAAGTAAAAATCTCTTCATATTATCATTAAATGACTCTTTAATAATTACCAATGAATGATTATGTTGAATCATATCTAAATCCTCTATCTCTTTCATTAAAACTTTATGAGTATATTTATTCCTTCTATATTTATAGAAATCCCATATGATTTTTACTGCATATAAAATACCAATTGTACAAAAAAATACTTTTATTATTTCTCCAGATATTCCAAAAATCTTCTGATATTGCGCTGTCATTACTGACAATAAAAATGAAACACCTGCTATTACTGTATCAATAGTAACTTGATTCCCAATGTATTCTTTCTTTTGTTCAAGTAATAATTCTAATTCTTTCTTATCAATTACTAATCTCATTCAATATCCTCATTAAGATACAATAAATATTATCATACCTCTGTATTGTTGTCCAATTTAATTATGTTTCCTGCAACTTTTCAACACTTTCTCTACTTTTCCAAATCACTCAACGCCTCCAGATACCCCATGGCCCTCTTCTGCATGTCCGGCTCCAACTTCTGGTATGTCTCAACAAGAGTTCCAATCTCAGTTTCCTTACTAATCACGTAAGTATCTGCACTTCTGCTTCTACTTCCCATATGTTCAGCCCCGAACAGGAGATCATAAGGCGTTACGTTCAAAACTTCGCATATAATCAAAATCTTATCCGATACCGGATTCGTTCTCTTCTTTTTCCAGTCGCTGATCGTGCTTTCTGCAATCCCTGTCTTCTTTGAAAATTCTTTCTGGCTCATCTTCCGTTCTTTTAATAATTCAAAAATTCTATCGCTTACCGTCTTCATAACGTCTTCCCTTCCGTTTCTATAAAATCAGTTGCATAATTATTCATAACTAATCAGCCAGCTGTTCTATCTATATTAATTATCTCTAAACGCGTCTGACAGCATAATTTCCAACTACACTGCCAAGCAAACAACTGATCCCATTATGGATCATGTCATCCCATTCAAACCAGCCAAGCTTGAATATAAGCTGGCATCCTTCAATCACTACAGCCACAGCAACACCCGACAGGAAAGCATATCGTAATTTCACTTTCCGGTCCGTGATCCATGGTAATAAAAATCCCATCGGCGCAAGCATCAAGCAGTTCAAAACATTCTGCTCCAGTAGTAACTTATCATCCAGAACAATTCCGGTATACCACGACCAGAATGGGATTAATTTGACGATACGTCCCTGCATCGGTGTTCTCGTAAATGTTGTTGCTCCCAAGATAATGCCAAGAAATAAAGTCAAAATCCATGCTGCTATCGCCTGCGATCCATGTAATCTCTTCTGTCTGACACTATATGTTAAGCCAATTGCAAGCACTACTAACAAGACTACAAATATTGCTATCTGCCTCATGCTCCAACTTTGAAATTGTGCTCCTGCCATTTCAAATATATCCACTACTCTGCCTCCGTAAAGCTTTTTATTCATCCGTTTATACGAATCATCCTCCTAATTATGCCATGCCACTTCGGCACATGATTGAGGATGCATTTTCTTACTTAAGGGAGTATAATGAGATTGTTTCTAAAAATCGAAAAGATAATAATTTTTATTGAAACCACTATTAATCAATGAAGGACGCCAGGAACGGCTTCTCTTTTCACTGATACACACACTTTACAACGAAAGGATTTTTACTATGCAAAAAAAATGGTGGCACACAAAAACCGCCTATCAGATCTACCCGAAAAGCTTCTGTGACTCCAACGGAGACGGCATCGGCGATCTTCCAGGCATTATCAGCAAGCTCGATTATCTCAAAGACCTCGGTATAGATATTATCTGGCTCTCTCCAATTTACTGCTCTCCACTTGCAGATCAAGGCTATGACATTTCTGATTATTACAATATCGATCCACGTTTCGGTACAATGGATGACATGGATCTATTGATTGCCGAAGCAAAGAAACGTGATATGCACATTTTGATGGATCTCGTCGTCAATCACTGTTCGGATGAGCATGAATGGTTCAAAAAAGCCTGCGAAGATCCGGACGGAGAATATGGAAAATATTTTTACATTGAAGACTGCCCTAATGGGAAACTGCCCTGTAACTGGCGTTCCTACTTTGGTGGCAGTGTGTGGGAGCCACTCCCTGGCCAGCCTGGGAAATATTACCTGCACATGTTCCATAAAAAGCAGCCAGACCTGAACTGGGAAAATCCAAAGCTACGCGAGGAAATTTATAAAATGATCAACTGGTGGCTTGATAAGGGACTTGTCGGCTTCCGCATTGATGCGATCATTAATATCAAAAAACCGCTTCCGTGGCAGAATTATCCGGCAGACCGCAAAGATGGAATGTGCAGTCCGGACGAAATGCTGAAACACGCAGTCGGTGTGGGTGAATTTTTAGGAGAAATGCGTGACCGCACCTTCCTTCCGCATGGTGCATTTACTGTCGGAGAAATCTTCAATGAAAAAGCGGAAGAGCTTCCGGATTTCATCGGTGACAACGGCTACTTCTCAACGATGTTTGATTTCAATGAGACTATCTTCGGTGCCAGCGCGAAGGGCTGGTATGACCAGACAGTAATCACACCAAATGATTACCGGAGCTGCTGCTTCGCCAGTCAGAAAAAGATTGAAGACTTCGGCATGCTCTCCAATATTATTGAAAATCACGATGAACCGCGCGGCGTTTCTCGCTATATCCCAGAGGGCGAATGCACCAACACTTCCAAAAAGCTGCTTGCCACAATGAATATCATGCTCCGTGGTCTTCCATTTATCTATCAGGGGCAGGAAATTGGTATGGAAAATGTAGAATTTCAGTCGATTGATGAAGTCGATGACATTTCTACACTCGACGAATATCAGGTGGCATTAAATGCCGGTCTGACACCAGACAGCGCCTTAAAGGCAGTAAACCGCATCAGCCGCGATAATGCCAGAACTCCTTACCAGTGGGATGCTTCTGCAAATGCAGGCTTTACAACCGGTACCCCATGGCTCAGGGTAAATTACAATTACAAAAAGATCAATCTGGAAAGTCAGAAAAATGATCCGGATTCTGTTTACCAGTACTACCGTCGTCTGCTTGCACTGCGCAAGGATCCAGCTTATGCTGAAACGATCGTATACGGTGATTTCCTCCCTGTATTTGAGAATCAGGACCGTGTCATGGCTTACTACCGAAAATCTGCTGACCAGACATTGCTCGTGATTGGCAACTATAAAACCCAGCAACGGACTTTGACACTTCCATCAAAGCTCAAACACATCGTGCTGAACAATCTGCCGCAGCTTAAGACTGAGGGCAATGAGATTATGCTGGAAGGCTATCAGGCAGTTATTCTGGAAATGCTTTCATAAAAAGCAACAAATATTTTTGTTATTAATAACATCAAGGGAGTAATTATGAAAAAGATCTCTTATAAGAAAATGGCGGATACAATTATTGCCAAAAGAAAAGAGCAAAAACTTACGCAAGCTCAGCTTGCCAAAATGACTGGCATCCACAGAGCTATGGTAAGCCGATTAGAGGGATTAGATTATATTCCTTCCATCGATCAGCTTCAGGCCATTGCCGAAGCACTTGGATTCGAAGTAACCGATTTATTTGAAGAGGAAAATTCTATAGTAAATAAACCTGTCCTCAATAAAAAATATAATATCGCTGTTGCCGGTACCGGTTATGTAGGTCTGTCGATTGCAACACTCCTATCCCAGCACAATCACGTAACAGCTGTAGATATTATTCCTGAGAAAGTAGAACTAATCAACAACAGAAAATCACCAATCCAGGATGACTATATTGAAATGTATCTTGCTGAAAAAGAACTGGATCTTACCGCTACACTGGATGGCGAAGAAGCATACAAAAATGCAGACTTTGTAGTGATTGCCGCTCCGACTAACTATGATAGCAAGAAAAATTTCTTCGACTGTTCTGCAGTAGAGGCAGTTATTGAACTTGTATTAAAAGTAAATCCAGATGCAACTATGATCATTAAATCTACTATCCCTGTTGGATATACAGCATCTGTAAGAGCTAAATATAATACAAAAAACATTATTTTCAGCCCTGAGTTCCTACGTGAATCAAAGGCACTCTATGACAACCTGTATCCATCCAGAATCATTGTATCCTGCGATGAGGAATCAAAAGAAAAAGCTGAAATCTTTGCAAAACTTCTTCAACAAGGAGCAATCAAAGAAAATATTGACACATTATTTATGGGATTCACCGAAGCTGAGGCTGTAAAACTTTTTGCAAATACTTACCTTGCTCTTCGTGTTTCTTATTTCAACGAACTGGATACTTATGCTGAGACAAAAGGCTTAGATACACAGGAAATCATCAACGGTGTCTGCCTGGATCCGCGTATCGGAACACACTACAACAATCCAAGTTTTGGATATGGTGGATACTGCCTGCCCAAAGATACAAAACAGCTTCTGGCAAACTTCAATGATGTTCCACAGAACATGATTTCTGCTATCGTAGAAAGTAATAGAACAAGAAAAGATTTTATTGCTGATCAGGTATTAAATATGGCCGGATATTATGATTATTACAATCGTGGTGATTATGCTCCGGATCAGGAGAAGAATTGCGTTATCGGTGTTTACCGCTTGACTATGAAATCAAACTCTGATAACTTTAGACAGTCTTCTATTCAAGGTGTCATGAAACGAATCAAAGCAAAAGGGGCTACTGTTATCATTTACGAACCAACGTTAAAAAATGGAGAAACATTCTTTGGATCACTCGTGGTAAATGATCTAAAAAAATTCAAAAAGAAAAGTCAAGCAATCATCACAAACCGGTACGATTCCCGTCTGGATGATGTATTTGACAAAGTATATACACGTGATATTTTCAAAAGAGATTAATAGATATTATATAATATAGACATTTTACATATTAACAAAACCTGTATTTTCCCAATCTTCTCTCGCTGTAGAAGAAAAACTTCTTGATATTATTTCTGACTGCACTCCTGCAGAACGGGAACAAATTTTAGATGCACTTACTTTCCTTAAAAACTGGATGCGAACAGCAAAAGAAAAATGATATAGAAAAAGCCCAGAGTTTGAATCCTCTGAGCTTTCTCTTGTCTATAGAAGTTTCGTCCACAGATTTTCTTTTCTTATCTTCTATCTGGATATACCATAGTATTCCAAACAGCAATCATAATAGTTGATTATTCATGGATTTCTAATGGCAAGCCATCCGGATCATGGAAAAATGTCATTTTCTTTCCAGTATAATCGTCTAAACGTACCAGTTCTGTTGCTATTCCTTTTGCGTTAAGCTCCTTAACCGTATCGTCAACACTTTTTACCTTAAATGCCAGATGTCTCAAACCAAGTGCCTCTGGATAATTCACACGGGCCGGAGCATCTTTTATAATAAATAGCTCAATCTCCTGCTCTCCACAAGCTAAATCTATTTTATAATCATCCCGTTCCTTTCGATAATTTTCCCGGATTATTTCAAATCCCAGTAAATCAACATAAAAATGTTTTGATTTCTCATAATCGCTTCCTATAATTGCAATATGATGAATTGTGTCAAACATTGATTTATCCTCCTTCGTTTTTCCTATAAGTTTATCACAGTAAGATTTTTATGAAAACACATTAATTCTCTGTTTTTTCAATTTTTCATCACCTGCAGCCTTCGTTCCATAATAGCAAACCTTAGTCAGCTTTTTCCCATCACTCAGCTTTGCAATATCGTATGTAATTCATTCATGACATCATGACCAAGCTGGCCTGCCACGCCTGTTACAAATACTTTCATTTCTTATCGCTCCTAATATTCTTATCTGTTTTCGTACATTTTTTCATAATAGTTCTAATATTCACCGGAAATGATCGTCTCCCACCATTCCTTGTTATCTAAATACCACTGAATCGTCTTCTTAATTCCATCTTCAAATTTTGTTTCTGGTAACCAGCCTAATTCGTTGTGAATCTTTGTTGGGTCAATAGCGTAACGCATATCATGACCTTTACGGTCTGTTACATGAGTAATCAGACTTTCCGGCTTTCCAAGTTCTTTACAGATAATCTTTACAATGTCAATATTCTTCATCTCGTTGTGACCACCGACGTTATAAACTTCTCCAACACGTCCGTTATGGATGATTAAGTCTATCGCACGGCAATGATCCTCTACATATAACCAGTCACGAACATTTAATCCTTCGCCATAAACAGGTAATGGCTTATCTGCTAAAGCATTGGCAATCATTAACGGGATTAACTTCTCTGGAAAATGATATGGTCCATAGTTGTTAGAGCAACGGCTGATGGTTACTGGCAGCCCATAAGTTCTGTGGTAAGCAAGAACTAATAAGTCTGCTCCTGCCTTTGAACTACTGTATGGAGAACTTGTATGGATTGGTGTCTCTTCTGTAAAGAATAAGTCCGGTCTGTCTAATGGAAGATCTCCGTAAACTTCATCAGTGCTTACCTGATGGTATCTCTTGATACCATATTTACGGCAGGCATCCATCATAACAGCAGTTCCTTTAATGTTTGTGTCTAAGAAAATCTCAGGATTTTCAATAGAACGGTCTACATGGGATTCTGCTGCAAAGTTCACAACCATATCTGGATGTTCCTCTTCAAATAATTTATAGATTGCTTCTCTGTCACAAATATCAATCTTGCAGAAACGGAAATTAGGATTATCCATTACTGGAGCTAAAGTAGATAAGTTTCCTGCATATGTAAGCTTGTCCACACATACAATTCTATAATCAGGATATTTATCCAACATATGAAATACAAAGTTACTTCCAATAAATCCGGCTCCTCCGGTTACGATAATTGTCATTCTTCTATCCTCTTCTTTCTTAATACAAATGTTGATGCATTTTCTTCTCTATTGCTTCCGGAACTCTGATCAAGCCAAATCGCCATAGTATCGGATAAATATATGAAACTCCTCTAATATCTCCAAGTGCCTTCGGTTTCTTCACTTCTTCTGAAACCTTCTTACTATTTTCAAATGCCAGCACCACACTACTCCAGGCAAGGCTCTTACTTTTCTCTCTCCGGTCTATCAACAGCTCTCTGTTATACTCTCCGTTTTTACCGACCTTCAATTTATATCGGAATGGTAATCCTGTTGCCGTTTTAAATGGATACTCCTGAAATGCAATAGCAGTCTGCCACAGATTTTCTTCTGATGGTATTTCGTGTAGAAGCCGAACCTGCTCTTGCCGAATCTTATACGTCCGGCATCGCTCCGCATTTAAACTTATCTCTGCTGCATTATAAATTCCTTTAGTGTAGGGCAAATAGGAATGAACCGATGCTCTGGAAAGACCTGTGAATTTCATAATCTCCGGAATCTTTTTTCCCGACTGATGCAGATCATTAATTTCTGTACATATATCTGATGTGAATACATCTGCAGTAATAAGTAGCTTACGAAGTTTAAGCAGACTAATATTTAACTCATCTGCCAGTGATCTTAAAGAATCTGCTTCTTCATAGGCATCTCTTAACTCTTGAAGAAAATTGTTAAATTGAAGTTCTGGATTATATTCTGGTTTCTTTTTTGGTCTTCCTGCCATTTTACAACTCCTATTTCCATGTGAATCCAATCATCCAGCACCTAAAACAGAGGATTCCCTGCTCCGGACTAATGCTCCGATAGCTGTCCTCTGTTTCTTATTTTATTTTTTTCACTTTCCCTTTCGACAATATCCCAAATAATAGATGACACCACCTACTGCTCCACCAAGTGTATTATAGGTCAGATCTGATATTTGGAATGTTCCAAGATGGAATAATAGCTGAGTAAATTCTATCATAAAAGAAAATACTGCTACAACTTTTGCGGCTTCCCAAACGGTCTTTCCAAATCTAATATTCTCAGATTCATCAAGTAATTCTTTTTGAAATGCCCACAAACAATTGCTTGACATCATAATTTTGATCCTTAATAACCAGTTTATTTCCATATTTAGCAATAGACTTATTATATTCCAGCACTTCATTTTGTGAGAGTTTACTCACTATAAATTTGCCTGTCTCACCTCTGCCATATCCAATAGTCAACGTCGGAATTGCAACAAATATGATATCCTTTAAACCATCTGCTCTGTCTCTTGTAAAAGATGGAACATCTGATGTAATAAAGGGATTCGTTTCGTTCGTCATCAAGAAAACTGGAGCCACTCTTTGCATAAATGCGCTCTCTATAGTTTTCATCTTTCCACTTCGGCAGCTAAAAGCTCTCTTGACTTCCCGAAAAGATTATCGTGTCCCAGTGGGACACCATTTTCTTTGCTCGGTCTGCCTGCCTGACGCTTCATCGCTTCCAAGCGCATCTTGTAGGCAAATGCCTTTTCCGAGGGAAGTATCTGCGACCGCTGGTAGTTGCTCTCCACCATCAAAATGGTGGCGGCGTCACGGTCAAGGTCTACCACCTCGCAGCGGAGCGTTTCAAATCCGGCAAGCTCACAGGCTCGTTTTCTGCGGTGTCCCGAAACAAGCTCGTATCTGCCGTCCTCCTTCTGCCGGACGGTCGCCGGGGTGATGACTCCGCGCTCCTTGACGCTCTCCACAAGCTGTAACATATCCTCATCGTCCCGCACCTTAAAGGGATGGTCGGGGAAATTGTCGATCTCCGTCAGGGGAATGTCCCGGATTTTTGCCAGCTTTGCGTCGTCCCGTTCCTCCTGTGTGGAGAACAGGTCATCGAGCGTGTTCGTGGGAAGCGTGAAGTCGCTCTTTCTGCCTGCCATCGGCTAACACCTCCTTCGTGAAATCTGCGTAGGCCTTGGACACGGTGCTGTTCGGCTCATAGGCGTATATGCTTTTTCCCTTGGACGAAACCTCTGCGGCTTTCACGGCAACGGGAATGGTCGTCCGGTAAATCCTGATCCGGCAGCCGAAGTTCTCCCGCAGCGCCTCCACGGTGCTTTTGGCGAGATTCGTTCTGCCGTCCACAAGGGTCAGCAGGATTCCGTCGATGGCAAGGTTCGGGTTGGTGTGCTTTTTTACCTTGGCAATCGTGGACAGGAGCTGCGTCATTCCCTTTGCCGGCAGATATTGCGCCTGCACGGGAATGATAACGCTGTCCGCAGCCGTCAGTGCGTTAAGGGTAATCATACCGAGGGACGGCATACAATCTATGAGGACATAATCGTAGTTGTCCTTTACTTGGCTGAGATAGTTCTTCATCACGCTTTCCCGGCTCATTGCGGTCACAAGGCTCATCTCCAGCGCCGACAGCTCAAGATTCGACGGCACAAGGTCAACCTTTTCCTCGTGGCTGAGAATCCCGGCAAATGGGTCTTGGCTTTCCTCGCGCATTACCGCCGCCAGCTTGTTGGTCAGCGTCTGCGGCAGACTGTCTGAATCCCGCCAGCCGAGGCAGGCCGTAAGGTCGCTCTGCGGGTCTGCGTCTATGAGGAGTACCTTTTTGCCCTGCATGGCAAGCCCGATTCCGAGGTTGACCGCCGTGGTGGTTTTCCCGACGCCGCCCTTTTGGTTGCATATCGCTATGGTTTTACAGTTTGGCATCTTTCGTTTTCCTCCTTCTTTGTAGATTTCATAGCCGCCTGTAATGAACGGCTATGTATATGTCCGCAGTATTTGTCCTCAACGCCCCCTGCGGCGGCTTTCGCCTTCCGGGAAACACTTGGGTCACGGTGTGCTGCACCGTGTCATAGGGCTTTCACCTCTGCCGGGTTCTCCGCCAGCTCCGTAGAGAAGTATCATTATCATTCTGACTGTCATCGCCGTCCCGGTGGCAATCCGGGTTTCAGATCGGGGGTTCTCGCTCGTCCTCCGGTTAGGAGAAGTCACGGCGTACCCATCTTCGGGCTAATCATCAGAAGTAATGTCCCAAGTGCCTGTATATTCAATTTTCAAGGTTCACGAAGCGGCTCCCGATTGTGGTTGGGAAAGAACCCCTTCACTTACTCTGAATAAGGAAGCGATTTTTGAGGGTGTTTTTCAAAAAAAGTTGAAAAAATTTTTCGGGCCCCTTGGAAAGCATAAAAGCCGCCCTTCCGAGAACGGAAAAGCGGCTTTGCGTTTGAATGATTTACTTGTTCATATTTATATAGTATACTGTGGTCAGGCTTATGGAAGGAGGGCAAGAGCTATGACGAACGGCAGCAACAGAAGCAAAGAGATAATAAGCAGGCTCGGTTTGTCCTCCCGGACTTTTTGCTTCATAACGAATTACGGTCAGTTCAGACGAAAACGGGGATAGTACAGGACTATCCTGATTTCGCGCAGGGCTGTTCGGTGAGCAGTTCTGCTTTTACTTTATATATGGGAGATGATACACGATGATTTATTTTACGGCAGACACGCATTTCGGTCACTACAATGTCATCCGGTTCTGCGACCGTCCCTTTGCCTCCGCCGAGGAAATGGACGAGGCGATGATTCAAAACTGGAATGGGAGAGTGACCGGCAACGATACGGTATATATTCTTGGGGATATGTTTTTCCGCAGCACCAATGCGGAGGGAATCCTGAAGCGGTTGAAGGGCAAGAAGCGGCTGATCGTCGGCAACCACGACGGCTCGTGGATGACGAAGTTTGACTACGCAAGGTATTTTTTCAGCGTGGACAAGTTTTTGGAAACCTCGGACGGAAAGCGCTCTTTAACGCTATGCCATTACCCGATGCTTTCGTGGAAGCACGCGAAGCGGTCATATATGATCCACGGGCATATTCATAATGATACGAGGGCAGACTTCTGGCCGCTGATTGCCGCACGGGAGAATGTTTTGAATGCCGGTGTGGATATAAACAGCTTTAAGCCTGTAACTTTTGATGAGCTGCTGGAAAACAACCGCCATTTCAAGGAAAACTCTTTGGCGGAAAGCTATACCTGAAATGAAAAGAGCCGCTTACTCCGATTGGGAATAAGCGGCTCGAACTCTATTCAGATGTATACGACCTTCAGCTTTTTTCGCTTTGCGCCGGTCAGCTTCACCAGCACATCGTCAACGGCGTCCGTGTATTTGCCCTGCCGGATAAGCGTGTTTTTCAGGTCTATGAGGGATTTGATAACCTCCGACCGTTCCTGCTCGGTCAGATAGATATGATACTTCTGTTCTTTCATTGTCCGGCACCTCCTGACGCTTCCATTATACTCCGGCAGTTGCAAAAAACGCAAAGATGCGATTATACTATATATACTGATAGCAACAAGGCTCCAACCTTGCCGGTTGAAGCCCTGTTGCTGCCTTTGCGAATGCCACTTTTCTGTTCGTTTGAAATTATCGCCTTAGTGGGCTGTGGCATTGCTGCTAATCCTTTTTTATCTATTGTCGGTACATATTTCATTCGGATTCCTTTATATTCTTTTAACTTCTTTCCATCAAATTCTTTACCACTTACATGATGTCCGCTACGGTTATATACTGTTATTTTATGTCCCAGTTTTGCCATACGAACTGTTAATTCTTCAACTACAATTTCAATTCCACCTTGGCGACTCGGAATTGTCTTATGTCCAAGAACTGCAATTTTAAGTGGAGAATTATTATTTTTCCTTTTATTCATAACTTCCTCTTTTAAATGCAATCTTTATATTTATCCTTTCGCAGCTTATTCCCTCTATAAAATAAGCTACTTGTAGGATTTACATTGAGCCATCTTTCTTAAAGACTACCAATATCGTTTTAAACAATATTTTTATATCGAGCCCAATGTTCCAGTTTGTGATATACTCTTTGTCAAGACGAACCACTTCTTCAAAATCAGTAATGTCGCTACGTCCACTGACCTGCCACATACCGGTTATTCCCGGCTTAATTGCCAATCTTGCACGATGGTGCAGCTCATACAAATTTGTTTCAGAAATAAGGGGAGGGCGAGTACCTATAATCGACATATCGCCTCTCAGCACATTGTAGAATTGCGGAAATTCATCCAGACTTGTTCGTCTGATAAAATCACCGATTCCTGTCTTATGTGTCCCATCTGGAAGTATCTTATTTCCGATAACACGAGGATCAAAGTCCAGTTTAAACATCTTTCCATCTCCAAGTTTGTTATCTTTCATAAGCTCTGCTTTCCGCTCTTCTGCATCCATATACATACTACGGAATTTGTACATCTTAAACTTCTTACCATTTTCCCCTACTCGTTCCTGTGAGAAGAAAATTGGTCCCGGTGACTGCATATAAATTATCGGGGCTACAAACAAGAAAATAACACCTGTCAGTATACACCCTGCTAATCCCCCCGCAATATCCATACAGCGTTTTGCGCAAAGCTGTTTTGCAGATGAATAATTTAAGCTTGTCGTAAGTACTGTATAATCTCCAATTTTCTCGATAAATTGTCTTTTACCAGGTTCATTGGTGATTTTAGCAAGGTTCAGATGAATTGTTACTCCTGTCTCTCCCAGTTCTTCCATCAGCTCTTTAGGGTAACCATAATTTGGCGACAGAACAACGAATACTTCGTCAATCCATTCTTTACATACATATTCTGGTGCTGTACTCCTATTTGCTACCACAGTAACATCACCAAAAGAGCTCCCAACCATATTCTCATCTATAATCGCTAATCCTGCAATGTGAAACCTTGCATAATTATGTTTTTCCATGTTCGAAACAACTTTTTCCGCAGCTTCTTTTGTTGTAATAATTAGCAGTGAACGATTATCGCTGTCTTTCATTTTTTTATACAATGCATATTTACGGATTTCTCTGACTATGTATGTCAGGAAAAAATAAAGGATCATATTAAGAATCAGTGCAAGTCGTGAATACTTCTGTCCTTGTCGCAATAAAAATAGATACAATATCGCTACTGCACCTAACATAATTGTATTCTGGAACGTTGCCAGAAACTCTCTGTAATGTCCTCTTTTCAATACATTTTTTAGAGTTCCGCACGCAAAAAGCACTACTATATCTGCAAACTCAATAAATATCGCCATGTTTCGATAAATCAAAAGATTATATGGGTAGAATCCATACCCACTTATTCCATACGCCAACACAAATGCAACTTGCAGGCAAAGCAAATCCAACACTAAAAAGTCAAAATGCTTCAACCAGCCCTCACTATCTTTCCTGTACATAACTCATTCCTCTTACTTATTTCTTTATTTCTTTTTCCTTAATTATAAATAACTCTATTTCCCTAAAGAGTCCATCCGCGTATACGCAGTTTTGGTCTTGCCTATATCATTTCGTTGATGTATGGGGTAAACTAGTATTTCTTACGATGTAGCTTAAGACTTGTGTTAATATAACTCATACCGACATTGTCGTTTAGATTGTACTCTATTTTCTTCAAAATAGCAACTAATACATAAAAGTCCCCCCCGCATTTTTCTGGCACCTTAGCGAGGAGGGCTTATATTTCAGTCTACTTTTCGATACCTTCGTTATGCATTAGCCTTATAGTTTATGTATGATAGCACTTTACTGTATGATAGTCAACTGTCGTATTCTTTTTTATTCATTGATTTAACCTATATATCATATAGATTTTATATATTATTTGCACAGTTCTTCTGCCATTGCTTCAATCTGTGCTTCGTTCTCTTCGCTCATGGAAGACATGATGCTGACAGTTGTGTCAACCCATGTTAAGTCCTTGCTCTTCTCGAAAAGTCCGCGGATTACTTTACCTGCTGTAATCGCCCAGGAACCATTTTCAATAATACCCATCGTACGGTTCTGGTAACCGCGCTCAGTCAGGGCTTCGATAAATGTTCTCATGAACGGGAAGATATCTCCATTGTATGTTGTGGTTGCAAGCACTAATTTACCATGACGGAATGCGTCTTCGACTGCCTCTGCCATGTCTTCTCTTGCCAGATCGCAGAGTACGACTTTCGGGCAGCCTTTGGCTTCCAGTGCAGACGCGAGTGTCTCGGCTGCTTTCTTTGTGTTTCCATATACGGATGTGTATGCGATCATGACACCTTCGGTCTCTACACCGTAAGAAGACCATGTCTTGTACTGTCCGATGTAATGCTCCAGATTCTCTTTAAGGATCGGACCGTGCAGTGCACAGATTGTCTGAATATCCAGACCTTCGGCTGCTTTTAAGAGATTCTCTGCCTGCTTGCCGTATTTACCAACGATTCCGAAATAATAGCGGCGAGCTTCACAGTCCCAATCTTCTTCTACGTCCAGAGCGCCGAATTTACCAAATGCGTCTGCGGAAAAGAGGACTTTATCTGTACTGTCATATGTGACCATAACTTCCGGCCAGTGTACCATCGGTGCGAAGACAAATGTCAGCTCATGTTTACCGAGTGACAGTGTCTCCTGATTCTTGACTTCAACTTTCTTGTCTCCAAGGTCCATTCCGCGGAAGAAGTTGCTCATCATCTGGAATGCTTTGGCATTTGCTACGACTTTGGCTTCTGGATATTTCTCAGTGAATTTTGCGATATTCGCGGAGTGATCCGGCTCCATGTGCTGCACGATCAGGTAATCCGGTGCCGCGCCGCCCAGTGCTGTGTCGATGTTGCCAAGCCATTCTTCTGCAAAGTTAGCTTCTACGGTGTCCATGACAGCTGTTTTCTCGTCTTTGATCACGTATGAGTTGTATGCCATGCCGTTTGGCACGATGTATTGACCCTCGAACAGGTCGATGTCGTGGTCGTTCACTCCCACGTAGATAATGTCGTCTGTGATTTTCATTGCTAAGATCTCCCTTCTGGTGATTTGCTTTGTTTGCTCTTTTTTACTCTGTTGGTAGTATAACGCATTCGGAGTGGAGTGGCAATAGGGAAGTGAGATGTATAAAGAGCAGATTTCTCACTGACGATCAGCGAGATCAGATGCGGCAGATGGTTTGTTTCTATTACGTAGTCCTGTTGCTCATACAGCCAGTTGGATACGATAACTTCGCATGGATTTTCCTGTGCATCGATTGTTTTCTGCTGTAATCCAATATACACTTCGCTAAAATTCATCGGTGTCGGATTCCTTCTACCAGAATCCCCCAAAGGTCTTTGATCTGAATACTTTTATATAGGAAGAGACTGATAAATAATGCATAAAATACGGAGATGACTGCTGCCTCTGTAGGGGATGCCACACCGGTATAAATACATCCGAGGATAATAACCGGACTTAGCATCGCCAGTGCACTGTCTGCGAGCACGCGTTTGAAGCCTCTGCTTTTCAGTTCTCCGATCACTTTCTCTTTTTTCCCCAGATCTTCCCCATGTCTTTTACAATAAAAATAAGCATAAAGTCAGTTCTATTACAGGCTCTTGTGCAGTAACTCCAGTACAGTCTTCAGGTCTTCTACTCCCATCTGTCCCGGTGCGGATGCTTTTCCTGCTGCACCGAATGTCAGTGCTGAACCGAACACTTCACCGCAGAGACGGCTGATTACGCCAGTTCCTGCCATAGACATGGTGATGATCGGACGATCTGCATGCTCTTCTGACATTTCTCTTGTTGCTGATAACAGTGTCAGTACATCTTTTTTATTCTGCGGCATCACTGCAATCTTCGGAATATCTGCCCCCAGTTCCTGCATTTTGCAGAGACGGGATACAATCTCTTCCTGCGCCGGTGTCTTGTGGAAGTCATGATTGGATGCAACTACTTTCACACCTGTGGCATGCGCAGTTTCGATGATCTGTTTTACAGCCGTCTCTCCGGTAAATGCTTCTACATCTACAAGATCTACCTGTCCGCTCTTTGCTGCTCTTTCATTTAACGCCACGTAAACATCTGTTTCAATTGCTTTTTCTCCACCTTCTTTTGCGGTACGGAAGGTAAATAACAGTGCAGTCTCTCCGATTACATTTCTCAATTCTTTTGCAGTCTCTTCTACCTGGTCGAAATCGAAGACATTTTCATACCAGTCTACACGCCACTCGATGACGTCTGCTCCGATTGTGCAAATATTTTTTCCTGCTTCCAGGATCTCTTCTTTTGTTACTCCGACGATCGGAACACAGATCTTCGGTATTCCTTCGCCAATGGTTATATTTCTTACTTTTACTGGATTCATGTATTTTGTTCCTCCTGTTTTCCGATAACTGCTGCTTCTTTCGTATACACATTACCTGTTTTATTTTTCAGTACGTGCTAATAGTTTACCATATCTCAGATTGACAAACAAAGCCAAAACCACACCGATCACAGTGATTACAACATTCATTAAAATAACGGCTGTCGCGCTCATTTTCGCAGCGGCACTTAAGATCGTGTAGTTACAGAGGCTGGATGCGATCATGACAAGGCTGGTGATCGTTCCTTTATTAATAGGAAGGAAGCCGTCTGCACAATCCCTCGAGACTGCAGGCGGCTTTCCTGCTTTTTCATTTTGTTCTGATTGATTGGTCTTTTTTTCACACATCTCTTTACCTTCCTTTCTATTCGTGTTATATTCAATGTTGATTAATCAACATTGAGGTGTTTTTATGGATGATCGTTTTGAAAAATTAACAACAAATGTTGCACAGATTCATAAGAGTATTCAGAAAATCAAGAAGATCTATATGCAGTCACAGGGACTTAAGAGTACTCATGTCATGTGTCTTTACTATCTGTCTGATCATCCGGACGGCTTAACTGCTGCCGGATTATGTGAACTATGCAAAGAGGATAAAGCCGGTATTTCCCGCATCTTAAATGATCTGGAGAACCGGAACTTCATTGCTTATGAAGCGACCGGAGCAGCGCACCGATACCGTTCCCGTGCCCATCTGACAGATGCCGGAATGGCATGTGCCAGAGAAATGCGCTCCTTTATTTCCCATGCGTTAGAAGAAGCAAGCAAAGATATTGCCGAACCGCAGCGGAAGATTTTTTATAAGACATTATTTACCATAGCTGATAACCTGGAGCATTTAAGTAAGGAACTCTGTAAATAAGAATCATTTTTATTAAGCAAAGGCTTTCCAGAAAGCAAACTGCAGCTGGAATACTATTTTTTAAGAAAGGATACACTCATGCATACTTTAAGAAAAATTTACTGCCGTACATTTCAGACGGTATTTAAGATTGCACTTCCCTTTCTCCCGTACCGCACGCCGGAGATTGTCCCAAGTGTGAAGAAACTCCCGGAGATCATCCGGGCAAATGGCTCTTCCCGCGTCCTCATTATTACGGATGCCGGGATCCGCTCTCTCGGATTGACGAAAAGATTGGAAAATGCCTTAACAGCGGCAGATATTCCATACACAATCTACGACAAAACAGTTGCCAATCCAACAACAACCAACGTACAGGAAGCACTGGCTCTCTACAAAAAGAATAACTGTGATGCCCTGATCGGATTTGGCGGTGGCTCCAGTATGGACTGCGCCAAAGCTGTCGGTGCCCGCATTGCAAAGCCGAAGCAGTCACTTGCGAAGATGAAAGGAATCCTGAAAGTACATAAGAAACTTCCACTCTTGATTGCTGTTCCAACAACAGCCGGAACCGGAAGTGAGACAACGCTTGCCGCTGTCATTGTAGATGCACAGACTCGTTACAAATATGCGATCAACGATTTTCCTCTGATTCCTCGCTATGCGGTTCTTGATCCGAAAGTCACCTTGAGTCTTCCGCCATTTATCACTGCAACAACCGGTATGGATGCGCTGACACACGCGGTTGAAGCATTTATCGGAAACTCAACTACTTACGCAACACGGAAAGATGCGCTTATGGCTGTACAGCTTATTTTTGAAAATCTGGATACAGCATACCACGATGGTAAGAATGTAAATGCAAGAAGAAATATGCTTCACGCCTCTTACTATGCCGGCTGTGCATTTACCAAATCCTACGTCGGTTACGTTCATGCAGTCGCTCACTCGCTGGGTGGTCAGTATAATGTGCCGCATGGACTTGCCAATGCGATCCTGCTTCCTCATGTTCTGGAAGAATACGGAGAATCCATTCACAAAAAACTGAAAAAACTTGCCATTGCAGCCGGTATTGCAACAAAAGAAACTCCTGCCCCGCAGGCTGCCGCTGCATTTATTGATGCGATCAAAGAAATGAAACGGACTTTTGAAATCGGCAATACAGTTGCCGAAATTCAGGAAACAGATATTCCAAAACTTGCCCACTATGCGGACAAAGAGGCGAATCCGCTCTATCCCGTTCCGGTCCTGATGAATGCAAAAGAACTGGAAAAATTCTATTATATGCTCATGCCAGAGGAGGACTGAAATTATGACTGAAACACAGATTCATGAAATTGTTACTGCGCAGCGGGAGTATTTTTACACCGGCGCAACTTTAGAGATTGATTTTCGCATCAACGCACTGAAGAAATTAAAAGCTTATGTGCAGTCTCACGAATCTGAGATTGCAAAAGCGATCGCACTTGATCTTGGGAAAAGTTCTTTTGAAAGTTATATGTGCGAAACCGGTATGGTTTTAAGCGAGCTTACACACATGTTGAAACACACACGCTCTTACGCGAAAGAAAAGCGTGTTCTGACTCCACTCGCACAGTTCCATTCCAGAAGCTACAAGAAGCCATCCCCTTACGGTGTGACTCTCATCATGAGCCCATGGAACTACCCATTCATGCTCACGATCGAGCCTCTGATAGACGCTATTGCAGCTGGTAATACTGCCGTTTTAAAACCAAGTGCTTACTCACCACATACAAGCGAACTCATAAAAAAAATGGTTGCTGACTGCTTTGATCCGCAGTTTGTGACTGTCGTAACCGGTGGCCGTGCGGAAAACACCTGTCTTCTTGGCGAACATTTTGACTATATTTTCTTCACCGGAAGTCAGGCTGTCGGCAAAGAAGTTATGCGCCAGGCATCTGCAAACCTGACTCCGGTCACACTGGAGCTCGGCGGCAAAAGTCCATGTATTGTTGAAAAAAGTGCAAACCTGAAACTTGCTGCAAAGCGAATTGTCTTCGGAAAGTTCTTAAATTGCGGACAGACCTGTGTTGCTCCGGATTATATTTACTGTGACCGCTCCATCAAGATCGACTTGATCCACGAGATCAAAAAACAAATGCAAAAACAGTACAAATCAGATCCTCTTTCCAATAAAAATTATGGAAAGATCATTAATGAGAAACATTTTGACCGTATTCTTGGGCTGATTGAACAGAATAAAGTCGTATATGGCGGGCAGAGCGACCGCAGTCGTTTAAAGATTGCACCAACACTTATGGATAATGTTACTTTCGATGATGCAGTCATGTCAGAAGAAATCTTCGGACCGGTACTGCCGATCCTGACTTACGACAACCTTGATATCGTTATCGAAAAAATAAATTCCATGCCTCACCCGCTGGCTCTTTATCTGTTTACATCTGATAAAGCCATCGCAAAAAAAGTGACTTCCCACTGCGGTTTCGGCGGCGGCTGTATCAACGACACGATCATCCACCTTGCCACAAGCAATATGGGATTTGGCGGCTTCGGCGAGAGCGGCATGGGTTCCTATCATGGATTGGATGGATTCCGCACGTTCTCGCATTACAAGAGTATTGTTGATAAGAAAACCTGGCTGGATCTTCCAATGCGTTACCAGCCTTACCGCAAGATTCACGACAAGCTGATCCATATGTTCCTGCGGTAAGTGTTTCCTCCATTTGCAAAATTAATATCTGCATTGTATAATGTGGACACACTCCCAGGCTAGGTTTTTTCGGTTAAACAGGGAGACAGAGGGGACAAATTTATGAAACACAAACACCAGAGGAATAAAATTCAAAGCAAGAAAACGCAAAGTACCCACAAACAACACAATCAAAATTATTCACTCAGCAGCTCAGGGCACAGGCGCCATAATAACAGATCAGCTGTCTCTACACAGGTACGCCGCCAGAAGCGTCTGCGTTGTGTGCTGACTGTCATTCTTCTGATCCTGCTTGCAGTTCTTGGTGCTGTTATCTTCTATAAACAGAAAGTACAGAAACAGGAACGTGCTCAAATTACAGCCACAAAGCAAGCCAAAGAGAAAAAAGCAGAGGAAGAAAAGGCTAAGGCTGCAGAACAAAAAGCAAAAGCGGAGGAAGCTGCTAAAAAGAAAGCAGAAGAAGCGAAAAACTCACGTCTTAATAGGGATGTGCAGACTGCCGAAAATACAGCGACCGAACAGGATCATAAGACAAACGGTCTGTCGATCTGCATGTATCACTACGTTTATGATAAGAATAATCCACCGAAGGAGCAGTTGAACAACAACTTCATCGAAGTTCATGATCTCGAAGCGGAACTGAAATACCTGACAGAAAATAACTACTACTTTCCTACCTGGGAAGAAGTCCGAAAATATGTCAAAGGCGAACTGCTTCTTCCAAAGAAGAGCGTTGTACTCACTTTTGATGATGGTGCGTACAGTTTCTTAAATCTGGGTGTACCGCTTTTCAACAAATATAAGGTCCCGGTAACTTCTTTCCTGATCGGTAATCTGGAAGGCAAGAAGAAGGTGAAGAAATATGCCAGCGAATATATGACATTCCAGTCCCATTCTTACAACATGCACCGGGGTGGCGGTAATATCGGACATGGCGGAATCTTCCCTGTCATGAACCACAATGATGCCGTTGCTGATCTTCAGAAATCGATCCGCATCGGTGGCAATTCCGATGCTTTTGCCTATCCGTACGGTGATTACAATGACAGTTGTATCCAGGCTGTAAAAGATGCCGGTTTCAAATGTGCGGTTACAACCGAATACGGTCGTGCCAAAGTCGGAGATGATCCACTTGTACTTCCTCGTATCCGTATGTTAAGAGGTCAGTCTTTAGACAGCTTCAAAAAACTGGTTGAATAGATTATTCCACCAATAAGCAGAATACCAAGCACTGTTCCTGCGACTTTTCGAAGGAGCAGTGTTTTTGCTTGCTCTCTTTCTTTTTTCTTCTGCTCTTTCTTTATCTGCCTGGAACTGATATCGTCATTATCATCTTTTATAAATGGACGGATCAATGGCTCAACCAGCTTCTCCAGCACAGATTTTTTCTTTTGTACTGTAAAATGAATCGTTTTCACTGCCACATTTCCGGTCTGATCTTTTGCCTCAGCGATCACCTCATAATCACCTGCTTTCTTAATCGAAAATCCGGTCCTTGCTTTCCCTTGAACATGCTGTTGTTCTTTTCCATTAATCTGCACCTTTCGGAGTATATCTTCTGTATCTTTAACTCCAATTTTAAATGTAAGATGTCCTTCATACTTTTCTCCTTCCTTTACGCCTTTAAACACAATCTCCGGTGCTGTATGATCAATTGTAAATACTGCTTTTGCGTGTGAGGTATTCCCGGCACGGTCTGTCGCATGCACTTCCAGTATGTGCTGTCCTTCTCTTGTCACCCGTTCTCCCATCGAATATAATCTTCCATCCAGCCTTACTTCATAATCGTAACCGGTAAAATCCTGTATGAGTTCTTCTTTTCTGTAATTCCATTCAAAGCTTTTTAGTTTTGCCTGATCCAGCGTATCCACATACCGGATCACCGGATTCTCCTGATCTACAATCACCTGAGCTGTCTGCTTTACTTCGTATCCTGCAGCGTCTTTTGCATAGATATGCAGCCGGTAAATTCCATCTTCACGCAGTCTGTGAACACTTCTCTTCATCTCTCCATGATCTTCCCACACCAGTAATTCCTGTGACTGCTTCCTGCCCTTTGTATTTTCATATTTTACTTCTGCATGAAATTCATCCAACACATTCTCTTCCTGCACCCTGTACACAGCAGTCAACGGTCTGCTTGTAATCATATATGGCGTCACACCTCTGATTTCAGCTTTTGGAGACTGATTATCAATATAAAGATTTCTTTCCTGTCTGTTCTGATTACCGGCATGATCTCGCGTCTCAAAAAGAACCCGCACCGGTTTGCCATTTCTTGAAGACTGCCGGATCACAAAATTTCCACCTGCCTTTCCTATCTCTGCCTGCTTCTCTCCATTTACATAGCATGATATGTTTTTTATGCCGCTGTATTCGTCTTTTGCATTTACATGTACTGTCGTTTCATTCCTGTGCCAGCTTTCAAATCCTCCATCTGCCGATACTTGAAATTCCGGAGCAGACAGATCGATTCTGAATGTTTTCTCCCACTGGAAATCCTCTTGTTTTTCACCGTTTTCATCTTCCATCCACACGTCCAGTTTCTGTTCTCCCTGCCTGAACCAGTCTTTCGGAATAGTATATTTCTTATTTTCTTCCGTGAGTTTTCCTTTTCCCAGTACTTTATCCCCCTGTGTCAGCCGGAAGACTGTCTCCCCCCGTTTACTGACATGATGAAGAGTCACTTTCGGAATCGTCACATAATAACCATTTTCACCATCCGGCTCTGAACATTCTTTTTCAAATTTGATAATCGGCTCCGGTGGTGTCGGCTC
>UMGX01026848.1_pt1 | contig 38708 bp, 29 predicted proteins | sample 1965411 | NCBI WGS metagenome assembly UMGX01 (sample SAMEA4836086, study PRJEB28245) | human gut metagenome | biome: gut microbiome; material: fecal sample | place: Denmark | collected 2008 | reverse complement strand
GTATCCTAATTAACAACGTCCAACAAACGGGGCGCAGTTCAAAAGGGCGGCAGGGCTTTTGAAAGGAAGTAGGAATCAGGCGGCTTCGGGAGCGGCGGTGGCCTCAGTGTCGGCTTCCTTGGCTTCTTCGGCATCCTTGGTCAGGCCAAGATCGACAGGAGACGAGCTGTTCTCCCACGGCTCCTCCCACGGATCGTAATCCGGATTCTGCTGCTTGTACACATACAGACCGACGACACCGGCAAGCAAAGCTCCGAAGAGCAGTGCGAAGAACTTCCAACCGTTAGAAGACTTGTTCTCCATGACGGATCCTTTCCCAAATATCGGCGAACATTGGCTGACCTGCTCGTTCAAGCCAACTCTGTTCACTATATTAATTCCTTGAATGTGTTGATTGGGTGGATTTACGCGCCGAGGATTCACAAGAATGCAATCATTTGCAATGATTTCGCAGATTCGCGGATTCGCACGTTCCAGTAGGGTTGAAACATGGCTTATCAACGTTTCAGTCTGTTTCCCGATTCCCCGTCGTTCAAAGACCTCTTCTCGGCACGTTCCATGCGATACCGCTGGCGCAACGGCGATCCCGTGATCACCGTCACGATCATGGTGATATGCGTCGCGGTCTGGATTGTCGAAACACTATTGAAAATCGCCTGGCCGGCCAGCTACAACTCGTTCGTCGGCGCAGGCGTATTCATGCCCGCGCTGGCGACCCACCGTCCATGGACCTTCATTACGTCAATGTTCCTGCACCAGCCGGCCTCCCTATGGCACATTCTCTTCAACATGCTGACTTTGTGGTGCGTCGGGCCCGTATTGGAACGCATGATGGGGCATCTGCCATACCTCGCGCTATATGTGCTGTCAGGACTGGGCGGAGGCGCCGGCATGATGGTCTGGGCACTGTTTTCGCAAGATGGTTGGATAACATCTTCATACGGCGCTTCCGGCGCGCTATTTGGCCTGTTCGCGGCCATTCTGGTGGTATACCAGCGCATTGGTATCGACATTCGATCCATGATGATCTGGATGCTCATCAACTTCCTGATGCCGATCATCACGCCGAACATCGCATGGCAGGCGCATGTTGGCGGATTCATCATCGGAGGCGTGTTCACTTGGCTGCTGGTTTCGGGTCTGCATGCGTTGCGCGGCAAAAGCCTGCAGCAGCGCACGCTGATTTACGGCGCAATCATGTTGGTCGTGATTATTGCGATTGTCGTCGCATGCAATATGGGCAATCCATTTCGCGTCAACCCCCTTCTTGGCATGTTCTTCTAGTTGGCAGGCAGGAGAAAAAACAGATTCGGGGGAATTGCAGATATGCACTTATCCACATTTGTGGATAACCTTGTGGATAAGTGAGGGTTGAACTGTGGGTAAGCCGGGGATAACTCGGTGCATTATCCACAGAGATATTCACAAAACGGCGAATTCCCCGGCTTTTCAACGGTAGAAAATGTGGATAAATCGTCTGTGCATAGCGAAAAAATGGGGAAAAATGCCGTTCTATATCTTGTGGATGGACGCAAGACTGTCCACAAGATATAGACGCTATCCACATTCGTCCACAATAATTCACGACTTATCCACATAGTGCGAAACTAAAAAATCCCCATAATAGATGACGAATCAACAGAACGAAATCAGGTGCGTCACCAATGACAATCATGAATGACAAGACGCGCGAATTCGTGGCGATGCATCGCGACGAGGACGTGCGCGAACTGGCGTTGAAAGCCAAGCGCGTAGACGGACTCGATTTGCCGTTGGCGCTCGACCAGATCGCCGGATGGCAGATTGCAAGCAAAAAACTGCCGCACTGGGCCTCCTGCGAGGGAATCGTATACCCTCCGCACATTTCCATGGAACAGTGCTCCTCGCAGTTCACCGCCCAATACAAGTCTGAAATCACACAAACCCTGCTCGTACCATCCGCAACCGTGCACGCCAGAGTGTCCGATTCTGCCGAATCGGACATGCAAACGGCAAAAAGTGCGCTCCACTTGTCCGATTCTGCCGAATCGGACACTCAAGAGGCTAAAACGGGCTTACGGATGTCCGATTCTGGAGAATCGGACACATTGGTGGCGAAGAGGGCTATGGTGGATCTGACGGGCGGGTTCGGGGTGGACTTCTCATATCTGGCGCGCGGATTCAGCCAAGCCACTTATGTGGAACGGCAACGGCACCTGTGCGAACTGGCCGAACACAATATGGCCGCGCTGGGGCTTGACCAGGCTCGCATCGTGTGCAGCGACGGTGTGGAATACCTCAGTCAGATGGATCCGGTGGACTTTATCTACCTTGATCCGGCCCGTCGCGACGAGCATGGCTCGCGCACTTACGCCATCGAAGATTGCACACCGAATGTGCTCGAATTGCGCGACCTGCTGCTCGCTAAATCGCGCTTCACGTTGGTCAAACTCTCGCCGATGCTTGACTGGCGCAAAGCAGTCGTCGATTTCGACGGGGCCGTACGCGAAGTGCATATCGTGGCCACCGGCAACGAATGCAAGGAACTGCTGCTGGTACTGGGACGGCCGGCGCAGGCGAATGCGCGCGACAGCGTGGATGGTGCGGGTTCGTACCAGTGTCTTGCGCCGCACGTGTTCTGCGTGAACGATGATCAGCGGATCGACTATGATTCCGCCGAATATACGCAAGGCCTGCGCATTGGCGGCAAACCGCTGCCGGATGCGAAAAGGTACTTGTATGAGCCGAATGCGTCGATTATGAAGGCCGGCTGTTTCGATCTGGTCGAAGAACGATTCGGTGTGACGCAGATCGGTCCGAGCAGCCATCTGTTCGTGTCGGAACAGCAGATAGCCGATTTTCCGGGACGAGGATTTACGATTGAAGCAGTCGGAAGCATGAATAAAAAAGATACAAAACGATTGCTGAATGGTATGAAACAAGCGAATATCGCGGTACGTAATTTCCCGCTTACGGCACCGCAGTTACGCAAGAAATTGAAGCTTGCCGACGGTGGAACGGTCTACCTGTTTGGTACCACCATGCAAGGTGGCGGTCATGTGCTGCTGCGCACGTCGAAAATCTGAACAAGCAAACCGGAAATTGAGAAAAGCACGAGACAAGTGATAGGCGAGTCGCAGAAATAGCAAGACGATTGCGAAAGATGATAGTGTCCGAAAGATTACGCAATCTCACCGAAAGCACGACAAGTGCGAAAAATTACGAAAAGCTTGCGAAAGGATCGTAAAAAGGGTATGCGAAAAGGGCGTCTGACTGTACGAAGAAGTGCAGACGCCCTCGCTTCAAACGTGCTACTGAGGCTGCCTAAACAGTAAACGCGAAACGGTGGGTCAGCGCCACCACATGGTCATGATGAATCCGATCATGATGATCGAGAACGCGATGGCCAGATTCCATGCGCCGATGTTCGGAATCGGGTAGTCAGAGGTTAGGTAGTAGACCACGGCCCAAATCAGGCCGATGACCATCAGCGTGCAGAACAGAGGCACAAACCAGCGTGGATTGGACTTGGTGCCCTTGATGGTCTCCTCCACGCGGCGGGTGTTTTCCGCCTGACGGTTCATCATGCGCTGCATCTGCGGGGTCAGAGCATCCTTGTCGACAGTGGCGTTCAGCACCGCTTCGACGCGGTCCATCGGAATGTCGAGATCGTCATCGTCGTCGGAATCAGTGGAAGCGGATTCGACGGTGGTTTCCTCAGCGGCATCCTGAACGGTTTCGTTGCCCTCTTCAACGGCAGCGGTGTCACCCGTGGACTGCAGATCGTTCTGATCGTCCGCGGTGGTTTCGTGCAGCTCTTCGTCAGCCATCAGCATAGTCTCCTTTAATAGGCTAAAAGTCATAATAGTGGGTAGACTCGAAAGCGGCGAACTCACAGCGTAAAAACTGTTCTCAATCACAGCGAATGCTTAACAGGAATCAGGAAGGTCCGCATGGCGAAGCACACCGGAAAGCACGCCGCGAAACGGTCGAAAGTGGCCGGAGCGGTGGCATTCCTCGTGCTCATGTTCTCCGGATTCCTACTCGCCACGAACCTGCGCGTGAACCGTTCCGTCGTGGTGTCCAACGATACCGCCGAACTCGTGGAACAACGCGTGAAAAAAGTCAACTCCCTGCAGACGGAAGTCGACGCGCTCAGCTCCCGCGTGAACGATCTGAGCAAAACACTGAGCAGCCAGGACGACACCGACCTGAAAGACAGCGAAAGCGCAGGCAACGGCACCCTGCTGCCCGCGGTGGAAGGCCCCGGACTCGTGGTTACGCTCGACGACTCGCCGCTCTGGGAAAACATGGTCGACTCCAGCGGGTCGACATCCAACATCAACGATTACGTGGTGCACCAGCAAGACATCGAAGCCGTAGTGAACGCGTTGTGGGCGGGCGGCGCGGAATCCATGATGATCATGGACCAGCGCGTGCTCTTCAACTCCGCGGTGCGCTGCTCCGGCAACGTGTTGCTCCTGCAGGGCAAAAAGTATTCGCCGCCATTCACCATTTCCGCGATCGGGCCGGTCGATAATATGAAAAAAGCGCTCGACAGTTCGCAGGACGTGACCATATACCGGCAGTACGTCAGCGCGTTCGGCTTGGGCTGGCAGGTCGACGAAAAAGAAAAACTGCATTTCGACGCGACCGACGCGCTGCAGCAGCCGCTGCAATACGCGCAGGCGATGAGCGACGGAACAGGAGAAACGCAGTAAACGGACGAAACGCAGCAATTACAAGATGTGCAGGAATCGCAAGAGGGGAAGTAAACGATGAAGCACGTGGCACACAGACAACGCCGCAAAAGCGTGGTATGGACGATACTTGGCATACTCGCCGAACTCATGCTGACCGCAGCGGCCATTTGCGCGCTTTACATCGCATGGCAAATGTGGTGGACGGGCGTGCAAGCCGAACACAACCAAATCGAAACGCGCCAATCCGTATCATGGTCCGACCCGGGCCAATCCGACAACGTCACCATCGCGCAGGCGCAGGAAGGTGACCCGCCAACGCAACCGCAAAGCGCGCAGGAAGGCGAACTGATCGCCCAAGTCTACATTCCGCGATTCGGCAGCCAATGGCAACGCAACCTCGTTGAAGGAACCTCCCTCACCGAACTCAACAAACACGGACTCGGCCACTACAAAGACTCGCAAATGCCCGGCCAAATCGGCAACTTCGCCTTCGCAGGCCACCGCAACGGCTACGGACAGCCCCTCGGCGATGTCGACAAACTGCAGGAAGGCGACCCGATCATCATCCGCACGCAGGATTACTGGTACGTGTACCACTACACGAGCCACGAAATCGTGCTGCCGACCGACGTCGAAGTGGTCGCCGCCAACCCCGAAAATCCCGGCGCGACACCGACCAAACGCATGCTGACCATGACCACGTGCGAGCCGAAATACTCCACGCCGACGCACCGCTGGATCAGCTACGCGGAATTCTCATACTGGGCGAAAGTATCCGACGGCATTCCCCAGGAGCTCGCATCCACCGACTCCAACGGCAAAGTCAAATTCGTCAACAACGAAAAATCGTCGATCGTCGCATCCGTCAGCTCGCTTGAACCGTGGATTTTCGGCGCACTCGCCGCATACGTGATCATCTTCCTTTCCGCGCTCGCGGCATGGCGTTGGCCGTACCTCGCCGACGTGCATGCGGGACGTCGTGAAAAGCCGGAATTCAGCCTGTACGGAGGATTGATGCGATTGCAGCCGGGCGTGCTTCCGATTCGACTCGTGCTGATGGCATTGCTGATTTTCGCGGCGGCCGCATCATGCTTTGAATGGCTGTTCCCGTGGGCCGCGACGAATATTCCGGCATTGCGAGAAATGTCGAATTACACGGCCGTATAAGGCGTTTTTTGCAGTTGCTGCGGTTGCTGCGTGAGACGCACGTCATGTCATGACATGTTGCGTACGTAGACTGCTGTTCAAACGCAAGTATTCGCACAACGCAAGCATTCGGAATATTCGAGAGATTTGAAGCATTCGAACGATTCGAAATATTCGTATGCCGGCATTCTAACGTCGATAGGAGCATGATGACCGATTCCGCACGCATTCTGGTCGTGGATAATTACGATTCGTTCGTGTACACGATCGTCGGATATTTGAAGACGTTGGGTGCCACGGTGACGGTGGTGCGCAACGATGCGATCGACCCGGGCGAGACTGGTGTGATCGACGAATACGACGGCGTGCTGATCTCCCCAGGGCCTGGCGCCCCGGCGGAATCCGGTGCCAGCGAAGACATAATCCGCCTGTGCGCAGAGCAGTCCAAGCCCATGTTCGGCGTTTGCTTGGGTATGCAGGCACTGGCCGAAGTGTTCGGCGCCACCGTAAGCCATGCTCCGACCATCATGCATGGCAAAACCAGTCTGGTGGAGCATGTCGACGACGAGATCTTCGAAGGAGTGGCCAATCCGATGGTCGCCACTCGCTACCATTCGCTGGCAGTGGAGCCTGATTCCGTGCCGGAAGAGCTGGTAGTGACCGCGTGGACGCAGAGCGACCACATCGTGCAGGGCATCAAGCACCGCAGCAAGCCGATGTATGCGGTGCAGTTCCACCCCGAATCCGTGATGACGCAAGACGGCTACCGATTGCTTGCGAACTGGCTGAAGGTGTGCGGGCAGGAGAACGCGGTGGAGCGTTCCGCCGGATTGCAGCCGAAGGTCGCGGCCTGAAGGCGCGAAAACGTAAGGTGTAAACGCGAAAACGCGCGAAACGTAAGGACTATAGGGAATCACGAAATACGTGAACCGCGCGAAAATCTCGGGAACGAATCTCGGAAAACGTGAGTTTCGTAAAACGCAATCGCAATGATGAAGGCCCGGCTGGGGATTTCCAGTCGGGCCTTCATCGTGAATTATGGCGGTTATCGCGGTTGTGACGATCGATCAGTTAGTGGTGCCTCCACTGGTGCTTCCGCCGGTGTTGCCGCCGTTGTTATTTCCGTCGGTGTTACCTCCGGGGTTGCCTTCATTGTTGGTGTTGGAGGATTTGGTGGTCAACGTGATCGTGGCTCCGCTATCGGACTGGGTACCGGCGGTTGGAGACATGTCCGTGACGGTGCCATCCTCCGGACCGGAAACCGTGACCTGGAAGCCGTAGCTTTCCAGCAGGCTCTTGGCATTCGCATAGCTCATGCCGACCACGCTGGGCACGCTGATCTGCTGCTTGCCGGTGGACACCCAAATCGTGACCGCGGTACCAGCCTCGACCGTGCTTCCGACACCCGGATCGACGCGGGTCACAGCGCCGGAAGCGATGGAATCGGAATACTCGTTTTCGATGGTGATTTGCGTCAGACCGGCCTGCTTGAGCTGCTCAATGGCCGAATCCTTCGGCTGTCCTATCAGATTGTCGGGAATCTGGGTCATGCCGGACGAAATGTACAGCGTGATGATCGTGCCCTTGGTTTGCTTCGAATTGGCCGCAGGATCGGTGCTTACCACCTTGTCTTTTTCGATGGATGCGTTGTCTACCGTACGCACGTTGCCCACTTTGAAGCCGGCGGCCTCGAGAATGGACTTCGCGTCGTCCTGGCTCTTGTTCGACACATCCGGCACCGCGACCGACTGCGGGCCGGTGGAGAACCATACGGAAACCGTGGAGCCCTTGGCGACCTTCTTGCCGCCCCTGGGATTCTGCTTGGTGATTGTGCCCTTCGGCTTGCTCGAATCGGAATCCTCGCGGGCGTCGAGCTTCAGGCCTTTGGCTGCGAGCTGCTCTTCGACGCGCGCCTCGGAAACATTCGTCGTGGCGGTGAAATCAGGCACTTCCACCATGTCGGCGGCCGAGTCGCTCTTGTTCAACATGAAGAACACGCCCAGAATGACCAGCAGAGCCACCAGACCGCCCACGACGGAGCCGATGATGATCTGCTTCTTCTTGCGTGCCTTCGCGGCCTCCGCACGCTGTTCCGCACGGGTTTTCGTGGAAATGCCGTTCTGCGGGTTCGGTACGGCCTCAAACTGGCCTGTGACGGGATTGAACGCTTGCGTTACGGTCGTTTCGCCGGCAGGGGTCATGGCCACGGTATTCGCGGTCATTTCGGCCTGCTTGCGTGCCTTCATATTGGTCAGATCGGTCAACGGATTGAATGCGGCCGCCATCGGCACACCGCCGTTCATGAACGTCAGCAGATCGTTCTTGAATTCGGAAGCCGTGGCGTAACGGTTCTGACGATCCTTCGCCATCGCTTTCGCGCAAATCGAATCCCACATCTTCGGCAATCCTGGAACAACCGAACTTGGGGGAGTGGCGACCTCTGAAACATGCTGATAGGCGATTGCCACTGCGGAATCGCCGGTAAACGGCGGCCTTCCGGTAAGCATTTCATACAGCACGCAACCTGCGGAATACAGGTCGGAACGCATGTCGACGCTTTCGCCGCGCGCCTGCTCGGGAGACAGGTACTGCGCGGTGCCGACCACGCCCTGCGACTGCGTCATCGTGGCTGCGGAATCGTCGAGCGCGCGGGCGATGCCGAAGTCCATGACCTTGACCACGCCCTGCTCGGAAATCATGATGTTGCCGGGCTTGATGTCACGGTGGATGATGCCCATGCGGTGCGAATACTCGAGCGCGTTGAGCACACCCATCATCACCTGTTCGGCGTCGCGCTGGCTCAAAGCGCCGTTCACTTTGAGAATGTCGCGCAAGGTCTGGCCCTTGACATACTCCATCACCAGATACGGCAGATGCTCGGTCTGGCCGGTTTCGGTGGTGACGACTTCCTCACCCGAATCGTAGATGTTCACGATGTTGGGATTGTTCATTTGCGCCACGGAATGGGCTTCGCGACGGAAACGCTCAAGGAAGATCTTGTCGTTGGCGAAGTCGGCGCGCATGATCTTGACCGCGACGGTACGTCCAAGACGCGTATCGAGTGCCACGTGCACTTCGGCCATGCCGCCACGGCCGACCAGTTGGCCGAGCTGGTAACGTTCACCAGCCAAAGAGGTAGGCATGTTGATGTTCATCCCTGTTCCTTCCCATCAGTACTCAAGAAGATATGAGGTCTGCTGACCACGCGGCGCGGAAGCCTTCCACCTGCAGGCACCACCATCGTGTCAGCCAATTGTGTCTGCTGGTCGAGCAGACGGCGTTCGATGCGGGACAATGTGCGCGACACCGTCAACGCGTCCTTCGGACGGTCAAGGGGATCCTTGGCCAGCATCGACATGATGAATTCGCGCAGCTGTACATCGACGGAGTCAGGCAGCGGCGGAACCGGATTGTTGACATGGGCTGCGGCGATGTCAACCGGCGTGGCGCCAGTGAATGGACGATGTCCGCACAGGCCCTCGTAGGCAACGACGCCAAGCGAGTAGATATCGGATTGAGGCGTGGCCTGTTGACCCTGTGCCTGCTCCGGGGAAATGTACTGCGCGGTGCCCACCACCATGCCATCCTGCGTGATCTGCTCCTGATTGGTGGAGTAGGAGACGCCGAAATCGGTGATCTTCACCTCGCCGGAATCGGACACCATGATGTTCGCCGGCTTCACGTCGCGGTGGATCACGCCATGCGAATGGGCGACGAACAGGCCACGCGCGGTCTGGATGAGAATCGGCAGCAAGCGGGTCGGCTCCATCGGGCCGTTCTGCTCGTGGAACAGGTCGGCCAACGACTTGCTGGGCACATACTCCATAATGAGGAAGCCGATGCCGTCATGCTCGTAGTATTCGAACAAAGCAGCGATGTTCGGGTGTGCAAGATTGGCGGAATTATGCGCTTCCGCACGCAAACGAAGCAGTTTGGCCTCCTGCGTGACCCCTAAATCGCCACGCAATGCCTTGATGGCCACCGGGCGGCCCAACTGGATGTCGTAGCCTTTCCACACTTCGCCCATGCCACCTTGGGCCAGACGGGCGTCCAACCTGTAGCGTCGGTGGATGAGCTGTCCTTCAATCAGTTTCACTCTGCCAGCGCCTCCTGCATCATCGCTTTCATAATCGGTCCTGCGGCGAACGAGCCGTACAAGTCCACGTTGTGTACCACTACGGCAACGGCGATCTTCGGATCGTCCGCAGGGGCGAATCCTATCACCCAGCCGTCGATGGACGTGTTGCCGTCGCCGATCTGCGCGGTACCGGTTTTCGCTGCCACCTGCACGCCGTCAATGGCCAGATTCGGGTTTTCCTTGGTGACCACGGCTTCCATCATCTGCGTGAGCTTGCCCGCGGTGTCCGAACTGAATGCGCGGCTCATGACCTGCGGCTTGGTCTGTGAGATGACCGACAAGTCGGAGGAACGCACGCAATCCACCAGCGTCGGCTGCATGACCTTGCCACCGTTCGCCACTGCGGCGGCCACCAGCGCGTTCTGTAGCGGGGTCACCACGGTGTCTCCCTGGCCGATGGACGCCAAGGCGAGCTTGTCGTCGGCTGCATCGGTTGGGAACTTCGACGCCACGCTCATCCACGGCGTGCCCGTGGACTCGGAACCATCGATGGCGATAGGACTGTCGAAACCAAGCTTTTCGGCCATGGATGAGACCTTGTCGTCACCCAAAGCCACTCCCAGCTGGGCGAAAGCGGTGTTCGACGAATACGCCATCGCGTCTTCCAACGTGATCTTGCCATCCGAACCGTCGGCCTGCGACACCGCGTTCGTCAGCTGCGTGGCCGTACCCGGAAGCGTGTAGCTCGATCCGGCAGGAATCTCAGTGTCGGTCTGATATTCGCCCGTTTCCAACGCAGCGGCCGCCACCACCGTCTTGAACGTGGATCCCGGAGGATACAGCTGCGAGGTGGCGCGGTTGAGCATCAGGTTCGACTCGTTTTGCGAGAGAGTGGAATAGTTGCTGTTCGCCTCGGACGTGTCATGGCTTGCCAGCTGGTTCGGATCGTAACTTGGTGTGCTCACCATGGCGAGAACACGGCCGGTCTTCACCTCGATGGCCACGGCTGCGCCGTCATTGTTGGAGAGGCCGTTGTAGGCGGCCTGCTGGATCTTCGGGTCGATGGACGTTTCGATGGTCGCGCCCTTGTTCTCTTGGCCGGTGAACAGCGATTTGAACCGTTGCCACATCAGTTGGTCGGATTGGCCCGACAGCAGTGAGCTGCGCGAGGCTTCGATACCGCTCCAGCCGCGCTGGCTGATGGAGAAAAATCCGGTGACCGGCGCATACAGCTCGCCGGCCGCATAGGAGCGCTGATACGAGAACGCGTCGTTCGACGGGTCGGATTTGGCGATGACGGAGCCGTCCGACGCAAGAATCGAGCCACGCGGAGCACCATACTCGTGGTAGAGGGCGCGGGTGTTGCGCGGATCGCCGTTGAGCTGGTTCGCGCGGATCGCCGTGATGATCGTGGTGGACATGCCCAGGATGACGAACAGCGCCACCACGATGGTGAACAGTTGGCGGAGTGATTTATTCATGCTTGGCTCCCCTCTGACGTGTTGCCCGATGGGCTCGGTGTGCTCGGCATGTCAGATGCGCCGAACACATTCGATGGGGGAGCAGGGGGTGTGATTGGCATGCCTGCGACCGGCGTTTCCGCGGAAATGATTTCCGTTGCTTGCGATTGCTGCATGGCGGCCGGTACGGCGACTTGCGGAACGTCTTGCGTGGCTGCTTGCGAAACAGCTTGCGATTGTGCATCGGATTGCGCAGAGGCGACGCTTCTGTTGGCGCGGCTCTGCTTGCGGGCGCGCAGCGCCTGCATCGCCTCGTATTGGAACGTGTCGCTATCGATATCGGATTCGGGTTTGTTCGCCGAGTTGGAAATCACCACTAAGAGTGCTGCCAACATGTAATTCGCTATGAGTGAGGATCCGCCGGCGGCCATGTACGGAAGAGTCAAACCCGTAAGTGGTATGACTAACGTGATGCCTCCCACCACGGTGAACACCTGGAAGGCCATGGTGAACACGAGGCCCGATGCGAGAAGCTTGCCGAACCCATCCTTGATTTTCATCGCAGTGATCATCCCGGCGGCGATGATGAGCAAATAGAGCATCAGAATGGCCATCAGGCCGGTGAGGCCCAGCTCTTCGCCAAGTGCCGCGTAGATGTAGTCGGAGTTGGCGATCGGAGTGAGCGACGGGTGACCTTGCCCAAGGCCGGTGCCCATCAAGCCGCCTGATGCCAGGCCGAAAATACCCGTGACAAGCTGGTATGAGCCGCCATACTCCTTGTTGTACTGTGCCGAGTCGAACGGATGCAGCCAGGCGTCAACACGGGCGCCGACATGGCTGAAAATGTTGGCCGCCGCGAACGCGCCCACGGCGAACGCGATGAAACCAATCACAATCCAACTGGTACGCCCCGTGGCCACATACAGCATGGAAACGAACATGGCGAAGAACATGAGCGACGTGCCCAAATCGTGCTGCATGACCAGCACGCCCATCGACACGATCCACACCACAATGATCGGCCCCAGATCCTTGATGCGCGGCAACTGCAGTCCCAACACCTTCTTGCCGCCGACGGCCAGCTGGTCGCGGTGGTCATATAGATAGGAGGCGAAGAAGAATGCGAGGAACAGCTTCGCGAATTCGCTTGGCTGGAACGATCCCAAACCAGGAATCTTCACCCAAATACGGGCGCCATACTGTTCGGAACCGACCACCGGAAGCATCGGCGACAGCAGTAACACCAAACCGATCACCATGCTGACGTACGAGAACCGCCGCAGCACACGGTAATCCTTCATGAAAATCACCAGCAGATTCGCCAAAACCAGCGCGATCGACAGCCAAAGCAACTGTTTGAACGCGACGGACGTGTTCAAATCCTGATCGATGCGGGCGATCATCATGACGCCGGTGCCCGTCAGCACCATCACGCAGCACATGATCGCCTGGTTGGCGTACGGCTGGAACCGCAGCAGCAATCCCCAGGAAGTCAGGAACAATGCGCCGATGAATGCGAGCATCCACAGGTAATTATGCGGAAAACCGCCGGTGGTGCGTTCGAACATCTGGAAGAACGCGACGCCGCAAATCAGCATGCTGAACAAGAGCAGGCTGAATTGTCTCAGACGGGTTGCCATCATGACTGGTCACCGCCTGACTTGTCTGACGAAGCGTTGCCCGAATCACCTGATTTGCTTGACGATTTGTCGGAAGCCGTATCAGAGGATTTGCTTGACGACGTGCTATCGGATCCGCTGTTCGTCTTGTCTTGCTTCTTCTGCGCTTCGTCGTCCTGCTGCTGTTTCAGCTGCTTCTTGATCAGGCGCGTATGCGTTTTCGCCTCGCCGTACGTGTCGAAGGAAATGCCCTGCGCGAGCTGCTCCTGCCAACTTGGCGGCAGTTCGCTCGTCTTCATATTGGTGTCGGTGATGGCATGCGACAGCTGGAAGCCGAACAGGCTGGTCGGCACGCCTTGGAAAATCGACACTTCGCCGTTATTGTCGCCGATATAGTACTTGGTTTGGCTCCAGCTGTAGGTTGCGAAAGCGCCGCCCGCCAGCCCCAGCAGTATCACGATGGTGACGATGATGGTGATCACGCGGTTGCGTTTGGTGCGTGACCGCTTCGTCTTGCGCTGTTCGATATGCTCGTTGCGGATGGCTTTGGCGACTTCCGGATCGTTTGGATCGGCGGAAATACGGCCATCATCCTTTTGCACGACGGGGATTTCGCCGGTATCGGGATTGATACGGTCGCCGTTTTCCTCGCGTATCGTGGAGGGCTGTGCCACGCGCTGTTCCGGAGGATTGTCGTTTTCGTCGGGATTCTTGCCGTTGCGCAATGCCGCCGCACGAGCCGCCGGCGACTTCTTGCCTTCGCGCAGTGCGGGCGCGGATGCGACCGGCTCGTTGATGATGTCGGCGATCGGTTCGAGGCTTGCGCTGGCCGCGCCGCCGATCAGCGGTGTCTGATGTGGCATGTCGAACGCATCCGCGTCGAGGGCGAGCGTCGCGTCGGCGATGACCGCGGTGACGTTGTCGGTGCTGCCGGCACGAAGCGCCATCGAAACTAGCTGTTGAGCGCATTCTTCCTGATCGGAGCAGGTGGATAGCACCTCCTGCAACGTGGAATCCTCAAGCACGCCGCACAAGCCGTCGGAGCATAGCAGCCAACGGTCGGACGGATGCGCCTTGCGCACGGCGATGTCCGGGCGCGAATCGATATCGAAATCGCCCAAAACCCGCATTACGACGTTGCGCTGCGGGTGATTGCGCGCCTCGGACTCGCTGATGCGGCCGGTATCGATCAGATGTTGCACATAGCTGTGGTCGGTCGTCATGCGGATCAAACGGCCGTCATGCAGTAGATACGCGCGGGAATCGCCGATATGTGCCAAAACCCAATATCCCGCAACCAACGCGACGGAAGTGACGGTGGTGCCCATGCCCGCGAGACGACGTTCGCGCTTCGCCTTGCCGACGATCGCGTCATGCGCGGCCATAACTGAGGTTTTCATCATGTGGGCAATAATCTGGACATCGCCTTGCACATTGTCTTGTTCGATGTGGGCCAGCGAACGGATGGCGATGGTAGAGGCGGTGTCACCTCCCGCATGGCCTCCCATGCCGTCGCAGATGGCGATCAGATGCTCGCCCGCGAACGCGGAATCCTGGTTGTTGGAACGTACGGTACCTACGTCGGAAACGACGGTGGAATACATGAACAGCGGTTGTGAAGCAGGAGAAGTCGGCAAACGGGTCACCTCAATTCGAAGGTGGTTGCGCCAATGCGTACGGGAACGCGCGATCCAAGGATCATCGGCGCGTTCAGACGCTGCTGGTTGACCACAGTGCCGTTGGTGGAACCCAGATCTTCGACGGCCCATTTGCCGGTGACGGGATCCGTGTAGACGCGCGCATGGTGGGACGAGACGAATTCGTCATCCAAAACCACGGTGTTCGACGCAGAACGGCCAAGCGTGATGGTGTTGCCGGTCAGAGGGACGGAACTGCCGGCAAGAGGACCATCGATGATGACCAGCAAGGTGGGCTTGGCGTTTGACGCGGCGCTGGCCACCGGCGCGAGGGCGGCCACGGGCGCTGGCGCTTCAACGGCCTTGCGCGCGCGACGCTCCTTACGGCGATGAGCCCGCGACTTGCGCGGGCTGAGCGTTTCCACATCCCTGTACAGCGAACGTACCGTACAGGCCACGAAGATCCAAAGCAGTACGAGGAAGCCGTACTTGAGGATCGCGAAAGTAAGTTCAGTGAGCATAGAGGCAACTCCCGAGGTTGGGGTTGGTTACTCCTGATCCTGCGAAGATGCCCAATACAGGATTCGGGTGCGGCCGATGGTGATGGTGTTGCCGTCGAGCAGCGTGGCCGCCTCGACATGGTGGCCTTCGACATACATGCCGTTGGTGGAGCCCAGATCGCGCGCGATGACGGTGCTGCCGTTATCGGTGATGTCGATCTCCATATGGCGGCGGGAGATGCCCGGATCGTCGATCACGATGTCGCAGTCAGAGCCGCGGCCGATGATGGTCTTGCTTTCCGTGAGCAGATACTGGTGCTCGCCGATCTCCAGCATCGGGCAATCCTCGGTCTGTGCCTCGGTGGTGACGGGCACGGTGTTACCCTGCACGGATTCGCTCGTCAGCTTGAAGTTGCTCTTGGTCAAGTCGAGTTCTTCTTCGAAGATCACCACGACCGGGCCTACGAACGCGTAATGCTGGTCCTTCGCATACTGAGTGAGGTTGTCGGCCAGCTCGTTGGCCAGCGCTTCGGCACCCCAATCGACGATGTTATTGAAATCCGGCGTGCTGAGCTTAAAACGGTACTCGTTCGGCGCCACGGTGCGGTCGCGCGTGACGGGCATGGCCTCTTTGTCAATCTCACGTTCCAGTGCGCTGGAAAGGTCGACGGGCTGCAGGTCCTTGGACCCGAACTTGGCAAAAACCCCGTTGACGGCGCCTTCCACGCTCTTCTCAAATCGGTCGAGAACACTCATGCTTGTCCCTTTCTATCCTCACCCATCCTACGCGGTAGAGTGCCGAGCGCCAATTCATAAGCCTGTTAATTGCAAAAATTTCATGCAATATTTCGGTCTTTATACCATCTAGGGGGTATATGGTTCTGGGTTTGTCTCCATAATCTCGATTCCCACGCTGTGCGATGGATGTCTGTGGAAAAGGGAGATATGGAATGGTGATAGGTTGGGAATATGACAGATGCGATTCGACAGTTCCCCCGTAAAAAAGCACGTACCTTGCGATTCTCCTGCGGTGCGCCACGTTCGGCCCGCGCGATTGCAGATGGCTCTCGCGTGCTGTTCCTGCGTTCCGACGGTCCGGAAGATACCGTCACCTCGCTGTGGATGAGCGCGATCGACGAAAACGGCCACGCCAGCGAAACGCTGCTCGCCGATCCACGCACGCTGCTCGCCGATGCCGACGCCGAAGACGTTCCCGCTGAAGAACGGGCGCGTCGCGAACGTGCGCGCGAAGGCGGTTCCGGAATCGTCGGCTATTCCACCGACGCAAGCGGCAACCGTGTGACCTTCACCATCAACGGACAACTGTTCCTCACCGATATTTCGGCGGGCGTGACGCGAACCATCGAAATCGATGAAGACGAACTCAAGCCGGTACTGAACCCGCGCATCAGCCCCGACGGACATCATGTGATGTACACCACCGGAACATATCTGGTCGATGTGGATCTCGCCGACGATGAAGAAATCGGAGACGCGATTTCGGTAGTCGCTTCAATCCCGCAAAACGGCGAATGGAAGATCGGATTGGCGGAATTCGCCGCAGGCGAGGAAATGGACCGCTACGACGGATTCTGGTGGTCCCCGGACTCCAAATATGTGCTGTTCGAAACCTACGACGAATCCCCCGAACCAATCTGGCATCTGTCGGACCCCGCGAATCCAACCAATCCGGCGCAAGCCAACCGCTATCCGCAAGCGTTGACCGCCAATGCCGACGTGCACCTGACCCTGCTGGAACTCGGCTTTGACAGCGATAACTGCTGCTACGGGGCAATCGCCAACGAAGTGGTCTGGGACCACGAAACCTACGAATATTTGGCCGCAGTCAGATGGACAAGCGGGCATGAGCCGATCATGCTTGTGCAAGATCGCCTTCAGCAGCACGATCAGGTGCTCGCCATCCACGTAGGCGAGCCGATCGCCACCATGCGCGACGCGGAGAACGACTTCACCGATAGCGATGGCGACCAGGTCGAAACCTTCTCCATCGCCATCCCCGAATACGCGGAAGGCGAACGGCCGGGCACCACGCGCGTGCTCGAGGAACATAGAAACGACTACTGGCTCGACCTGATTCACGGCACCCCCGCATTCACGCCGGACGGACGCCTGATCTGCGCGATGAACGACATGGACGCCGATATGAACCGACTCACCGTCGACAGTGTTCCGTTCACCCCAATCGGACTCCAGGTGCGCGAAGTGCTCGACGTGACCGACGACGACGTGCTGTGCGTGGTACAGCGAACCCCTGAACTGTTGCCTGACGACAGCCTGCCATTCCTCTGGCAGTCCAACGCCGCCGAACACGACGCCCGCAGCTTCGACGTGGTGTCAATCCGCTATGACGGCACATGGGAGCCTCTCACCTACACGCCCGGCCAGTGGACCATGTCCCGCGCAGGAAACGGCTGCGTGGTGACCGGACGTGGCATGGACGACGCGACCGTGCAAATGCAGCATTGCATGAACATCGCCACAACCGACGAAAATGGCACGGACATGGCGTCAATGGTGGTCGCACCAATCGAAAACCATGCCGAAACACCCGGATTCACGCCGAACGTGCACTTCGCCCGACTCGGCGAACGCGGGCTGTACACGGCAATTGTGCTTCCCTCGACAGGCAGCGAATACGCGCATGCCGACACTCTGCCGGTACTCATGAAGCCTTACGGAGGTCCAGGATTCCAGCAAGTCGTCGAAAGCCAATCCTTCTACTGGGATGCGCAATGGTGGGCCAACCAAGGCTACATCGTGGTCACCGCCGACGGACGCGGCACCACCGGACGCGGGCCGAAATGGGACCGTGCCATCTACGAAACCATGAAATCCGTGACGCTCGAAGACCAAGTAGACGCCGTACGTGCGCTGCCGGAAGCGTTGGCAATACTGGCTGCGCAAGAAAACAAGAAATCCTCGGAAACCACCATCCCGCAACCCGACCTCAATCGCGTTGCCATGATCGGCTGGTCGTATGGCGGATTCCTTTCCGCGCTCGCCGTGTTGGAAGCGCCGGAAACGTTCGCTGCGGCCTGCGCGGGTGCACCTCCGACCGACTGGACGCTGTACGACACGCATTACACCGAGCGTTACCTCGGCCTCGACCCGGCCGTGTACGAACGTAACAGCATCATCGCCGACGCGCCGCAACTCGATCGACCGCTCATGATTATCCATGGATTCGCCGACGACAATGTGACGATCGCGCACAGCCTACGTTTGAGCCAAGCGCTGATGGCTGCCGGACGCAAGCACACGTTCCTGCCGTTGACCGGCATCACGCACATGACCAACAATGAGACGGTCGCCGAAAATCTGCTGATCCTGCAGCGAGATTTCCTCGCGGAAGCATTGAAGCGGTAGTGCTGCTCCGATAGCGCTGTAATGATAACTGCAAAAGCACAAGCAAAAGCAACGAACAAAAGCAAAACGCGTTCCCCTGCGACTTCCGGACTGCCAAGCATCCGAGCGTCGTGGGCGAACGCGTTCCCTTCTCGATTGCCAACATAAAACAGGCGAAAACGACTTCGCAAGCGAGGGGGTACCACATTTGTGTACCCCTCTCCAAGTTGGGCTTGAGAAAGCCGAAAATCGTAGAAAATAAGCAAATATAAAGCAAACGCAAACGAATCGCATCAGATCTGCAATGCAGATGCGATCAAACCTGTACTTGCTCAAATAGGCCGGGCGAATCATCGATGACAGTCACCGGAATGTATACGAACAGCGTCCAACTGCCGTCTTGCACAGACGTGGTGAGCGTGCCCTCATGTGATTCAAGCTGCTTCTTGAATGAAGCGAGACCGTGGCCTCCCGGCAGCTCATTATTGAGCTCGTCAGCTCCAGCCATGTCCTCTTTCATGGGATTGATTTGCGTGATTTCGATGGCATTCGGCCGGAGCATCACCGAAAGATCGACCTTGCTTCCCGGAGCGGCATGGCGTGCGATATTCGCATAGATTTCGCGTAGCAGATTATTGGCAAGTTCGGCGATTGCCTGAGATGCGCTCGGCTTGCCACCCGCGCAGTGCTGAATGGACGTGATATTGAAGCCAAGCTTGCGCAAGCGACGATCGCCGTCATCCAGTGTTGCTCGCAGCAGATTGGCCAACGCTTCGCCGTCGGCGTCGCCGGGGAGAGTGGTGGCGTCCATATTCAATTCGTCGATGACGCGATGCACGTTCGTCAATGCGGAAAGAATATATTCGTTGATTTGACGCCAGTCTTCGGCATCGGCTGTTGCGGTTGCCGTAGTTGTGGTTGCGTTGGCAGGGTCAGCAGCGACGCCAGGACTGCTAGAGTTGCCACCGATATGCCGTTGCGCTACAAACGTCGCCGCTGACAAATCGCCCGTCACCGCATCGTGAATGGCATCGGCAATGCGTGCGCGGCTTTCCAATTCCTGCAGACGATTCTTGTTCTGCGCCGCTTCGAAGCTTTTCTGCGTTGTTTTTTCGCTCCAACTCAACGCCCGACCAAGCAGTAGCACCATGGCATACATGCTGACCATGGCGACGGGGTTGGTATTTGGGCCAGGGGGGTCAATCAGCAGAATGTTAACAACGTAATATGTGAGTAACGTTGCCACGATAATGGCATTAGTGCTGTATGCGAGCATGCCATAGGCGTAAAGCTGCGCGGGAAGAGAATTTCCCAAATGCGCGTAGGGAGTAAACAGATCGCCTATGGAGGCAATCACGAGAATCGCCACCGATGTACTTTTCAGAAACAGCGGAGACGGTACGAGCGCCGTAACCAGCATCACAACCCATATCACGCCAAATATGTCGGTAGGAGGCTCGTAGCAAACGCCGTATATGGTCCATGCAAGCACGATCAGCATAATGGCGAAACGGATTGGATGCCACAGGTTCGGATGCTGCGTGCGCATACGGTTGCGCCACGCAATGTACTGAGTTGCGGGTTTAGAGCGCATTGGACCTCACCCACAGTGCCACTGCCTGACGCGAGGTCTTGCAGTTAAGTTTTCTTAAAATACTTTGCATATGTTTGCGGATGGTGGCTTCGGAAATCCCCAAATGCTCGGCGATGTCCCGGTCAAGCATGCCCTCCGCGCACAAGGAAATAATCTGCTCCTCACGAACGGTAAGCGCGGGAGTGGTATCAGCCTCCCTGCTGATACGCAGATTGGCCAACGCAGGCGGCTCAAATCCCTCCATCACCTCGCCATTGCACATACGCATAATAATCTGCGCCAACTGGTCGGCATTCTCCTTACCAACCAACCCTTGCGCACCAGCCTCAACCAGCTTGTCCCGATAACTATTGATGGAAAAACTGGTTGCGCCGAGAATCGGCATGCGCTGGCCCATCAAACGCAGCCGACGACACGTGGCGGGGCCTTGCAATCCCTCCATCGACATATCGAGAATCAATAAGCTGACATGGCCGTTCGCATCCTGGCAGCGCTCTATGGCCTCACCGCCTGAAGTCGCCGTCCACACCACATACGCGGTCGGCACTTTGCTGGCAATGACGGCACTGAGCGAATCCAGCGCTCGCGGATCATTGTCGACCAGCGCGATGCGATGAATCTTAGGATGCTTTTCCGACGTGGTCATTATGCGATCACTTTCCTTTCCCACACAGCCATTGCAGCCATGTTGGGCAGTTGGAATCTTTGGCAGCGGAGATATCACCGTTGTTGTCAACGGGAGTTGCCGCCGCGTGCGCATACGTTGGTGTGCCGGTGAGAGACAGCGTTACCACCATCAGCAGTGAAACGAACTTCATACCTCCATAGTATGCGAGGATGGCGCGCGGGGGTGACGATTCGGTTGTTCCGGTACGCCGTTGATGCACTGACGCATCGTTATACAGCGCACATGCTTGTGCTTGGTTTTGTCTTGGCTTTGTTCGCCTAAGATGGAATTTATGACTATCACGCTCATCGATGAGGCGCGTTACGACGCCGAAATGGACGAAACGGTACTGCCTGCGCTGCGTAACTGCATGACGGAAGGCTGGATGGAACCTGCCACCGTTGATTGGGACGGCAATATGCTGCCTAAGCTGGAGCATCCTGGACGGTTACATTACTACTGCTACGACGCGCACAAATTCGACGCATTACGTGAAGACGGCGCGTCGGGCATATTCCGCGGTGCGGTGGTGATTTCGCACGGATTCACCGAATTCGGTCGCAAATACAGCGAAATGGTGTGGTACTTCTTACTGGCCGGCTACTCCGTATGCGTGTTCGAACATCGCGGGCATGGCCATTCCACGCACGACATGAGCAACCCGAGCTTGGTGTGGATCGACGATTGGCGCCGGTATGTGGCCGATTTCGCCACATTCGCGCAGACCGTGGGACGTGAGACGGCCGGTGATGGCCCGATGTACTTGTACTGCCATTCCATGGGCGGCGGCATCGGCGCGGCTGTGCTGGAACGCTACCCGTCGCTGTTCGACAAGGCGGTCCTGTCCGCGCCGATGATCGCGCCGGTGGTCGGCATGCCAACGTGGATCGCACGCATTGTGGTCGGCGTAATCTGCGGGCTTGGCTTCGGCAAATCACGCGTGTTCGGCCATACCGATTTCGACGGAAACCTCAATCTCGACGATTACGAGGGAGCCTCCGAAGCGCGCATCCGATGGTTTCACAAGCAGCGTTTGGCCGACAAATCATGCCAGACTAACGCGGCCACGTTCGATTGGGCAAACCAGGCGATGGCGCTTTCTCGTGCCGTGCTCAAACCCGACATGTGCGGAGCCATCGAAGCCCCGGTATTGCTGTTTCAAGCCGGACGCGACGTGTGGGTGCTCAACGGACCACAAGATGACTTCGTCGAACGTGTGCGAGAAGGCGGCGGTTCCATCGAAAAAGTGCGATACAGCCAGTCATTGCACGAAATTTTCTCCATGTCGAATGCCGTGCTCGGACCATATCTCGGCAAAATCCTCGATTTTTTGTCGGCGCCGAACGCAAGTTTGGCGGAATAAATCTGTTTTGTATGACTGACGTTTAATATGCATACCGTCTGCGCTACAATCGCCGTGAATTTGCCGTGAAAGCCGTGGAGAGAGAGCGAGGGCAGTCCGTGGCAAAGCAAACGTCGGGACAGGCGTCGCAATCGCAGAAAACTTCCGAATCGCAAAAAACCGCGAAAAAAACCGCGAAAAAAACGGAACATGTGCTGGAACAGACGCCGAAAAGCCTGCTCATCGGCACTGGCATGACATTGCTGGGCGGTGCCATGTGGGGTATGAACAGCACCGTGGCCAAACTGCTGATGCGTGACTACCAGCTGGATCCGATCTGGCTTTCCTGCGTACGCGCGCTATTCGCCAGCCTGATCTTCCTGGTCGGATCGGCCATCACCACACCGCAGAAACTCGCCGGAGCGGTCAAAGATGTCAAATCGTATCCGAAATATTTGGTCACCACGCTGACATGCGTGCTTCTGGTGCAGGTCTCCTACCTGATGACCATCGACTGGACGAATTCCGGAACCGCCACCGTATTGCAGACGCTCAATCTGATCTTCGTGCTCGCATGGGTATGCCTGCGCGGCAAACGACTGCCCCTCAAGCGTGAATTGGTCGGCGTGCTCCTGGCGTTCGCAGGCACGTTCCTCATCGCCACCGGTGGCAACTTCGCCTCGCTGTCGCTGCCATGGCAGGGGCTCGCATGGGGACTGGTTGACGCGGTGAGCACCGCGGCCATGTCCATCCTGCCGGTCATGCTCATGCTCAAATGGGGCAACATGACCATCAACGGCATCACATTCCTCATGTCCGGACTCATATTGTGCCCGTTCGCGCAACCGTGGGCGAACATTCCCGCACTGGACGCGCGAGGTATGCTCCTGCTGCTCTACGCCATCGTATGCGGCACATTCCTCGCGTTCTGGCTCTACATGGCAGGCGTGATGCGCGTCGGAGCGGTGCGTGCCACCATGCTCGGCACCAGCGAACCGGTCATGGCCACCGTCACCGCAGTGGCATGGGCCGGCGAAACGTTCACCTTCACCGACCTGACCGGCTTCGCCATGATCATCATTATGGTCTTCCTCGTGCGCTGACCATTCTCCACAAACTGTCCGATTCTGGAGAATCGGACAACTGTAGAGTGTTTGGCCTAGTCTGGTTGTCCGTTTCTCCAGAATCGGACAACCAGGGCATAAAAAATGTGCCGTGGATGACCGATTCTGCAGAATCAGACATGCACGGCACAAGAGAAGGAAGTACTACTTGGCGTACACGGAGATGCGCTCGCCCACGTGCGCGGCCTGCTCGGCCTCATCCACCACGGCGATCGCGTAATCCGCGTAGCTGATGTAGCTCTGCCCGGCGGCATTGACGGTGAACTCCTCACCGGCGAGTCCGTACTCCGTGCAATCCGCCGAAACAACCAATGACAGATGAAAGGGATTCGGCATCCTGGAGCATTCCTGCCGGAAATGTTGGGAGCTGCTGAGTCCTACTGCTGCTTGGAAAACGAAAAGGCCGGAACCTTCCGGCTCCGGCCTTTTCGTTATGGTGCGAGCGGGGGGAGTTGAACCCCCACGAGCATACACTCACTGCCACCTGAAGACAGCGCGTCTACCATTCCGCCACGCTCGCAGACAGTCAACTAATTTACACCAAAACCCACGCAACCTCAAATCGGCGTGTCGCGCCGCCATTTTCCGTAGGAAAATTCAAGCGGCGCGACACGAGGAGGGAGGAAGCTCTGGGAGCTTCCGTACGACGGAGCCATCCTTAAATTCCGCCATTTTCCGTAGGAAAATTCAAGCGGCGCGACACGGCTCGTCCGATTCTGGCGTTTCGGACATTCGACGAATGTTTTAGGGCGCTTGCTTGTCCGATTCTCCAGAATCGGACAACCGGGAGGGGCGGTATGGGCATTAGATGTCTGATTCTGGAGAAACGGACACATTGGGTGGTGGATGGGGTGAGACGGATGGGTGTATGCATGACATGCGCGGAACACATGAAAAAAGACGCCGACGGGTCTGTTCGTCGACGCCTTGGAACGCGGAAGTGTGGCTCAGCATTCGTTTGGGCGGAAGGCCCAAGTGAAATGCATTATCCGCGGGATCCGTTGGCGTAGAAGCGGGTCAGGGTTTCGTCGCGGAATTCGTCGAAATATCCGCCGTCAATCGACGCGCGAATATCGTCCAGCAGCTTCACGAAGAAATGCTCGTTGTGGATCGTCGCCAATGTGAAACCGTTGAATTCGCGGGCACGCAACGCATGATCCACGTAAGCGCGCGAATAATGCGTGCATGTGTAGCAATCGCAGCCCTCTTCAAGTGGTCCAAAATCATGCTTGAATTGCGCGCGCTTGATGTTGTAACGTCCGTCGCGCGTGAAAATCGCGCCATTTCGGCCACAACGCGCCGGTGCGACGCAATCGAACGTATCTCCACCATTCTCGACACATGCGAAAATATCGTCGACCGCGGCGATGCCGAGCACGTGGCGCGGTCGGCTTTCTGGCATTGCATCGCAAATCCAAGCGCAAGTGTCGCCGATAATGCGTTTTTCGATCGCACCGCCGATACCGACGCCGTCGAAGTCCAACGAAGCGATCTGTTCGGCCGCATGCCTGCGCAAATCCTCATAATTCGCGCCCTGCACCACGCCATACAGCGCCTGATACGGCTTGCCGACGCGCTCTTCGGTAAGCCTCTTATGCTCGGCAACGCAACGCTGCGCCCAACGGTAGGTGCGTTCCACGGAACGCTCCTGGTAGCCGCGCGTGTTCATCAGTGTGGTCAGCTCGTCGAACGCGAACATGATGTCGGCGCCGATCTTATGCTGGATTCCCATTGAAATTTCGGCGGAAAAACGGTGCAGTGAGCCGTTGAGCGGCGATTTGAACGTTACGCCGTCCTCGTCTACGAACGCGAGGCGCTCTTTGCCTTCAGCGATCACGTCGTCTGATTTCATTCCGGTCACATCCATGGCGAGGGTTTTCTTGAAGCCTGCGCCGAGCGAAAGCACTTGGAAACCGCCGGAATCGGTGAAGGTCGGACCGTTCCAGTTCATGAATTTGGCAAGGCCGCCGGCTTCGTCGAGCACTTGCTCACCGGGGCGTTCATACAGGTGAAACGCGTTGGACAGCAGGCATTGCGCGCCGAGGTCCTTCATGGTTTCGGGCAGCACGGCTTTCATTGCGGCCTGCGTGGCCACGGGCACGAACGCCGGAGTGTGAATATCGCCGTGGGGGGTATGAATGGTACCGGTGCGGCCGTATCGTGCGCCGCCGCGTCCCTTGCCGTCGGCCGCGTCGGGAAGGCGGGTTTTCTGTTCGAAATAGAAGGCGTCGCGGCGGCCCGGCTTGCCTGGTTCCGCTCCACGCGGATGTTCGATGAGATTCTCGGACACTGCGGTTGCCGCGTTTTGCGTGTCTTGCGCTGTGTCGATAGATGATTCGGTAAGGCTTGTCATGCGGAATATTTTATGCGATAGCGGCGATTCTTGAAAGTGCTGCAAAGAATGCGATTGGTGAAATGAAAATAAGGAAGATGCGGAAAGCGCGATGAAGACGCCGATCGCATTTTGGTGCGATTTTCAGATTCAATGGTGATGTTGAACGTATTTGGTTGCTACTTTCAACAAACATTCAGGAAACTTCCAGAGCGAGTATCTTTACTCGTAGATAGCAGTTCGAGCGGCACGATTGCTGATTTGTGAAATGCCGCGAGACGAATAAGGAGCGAAAATGGCTGAAGAGAACGACCAGAACGCCGTGCAGCCGCAGAATGACGAACAGCAGACCGTGCCGATGCCGCCGGTTGATGCGGAACAGACGCAAACTTACGCAGGCGAGCCGTATGCCGCAGAGTCGGCTACCGAACCGATTGACGTGCAGGGCGGTATTGAGGATCAGCCGACGGCCGCCATGCCTGTTGCGAACGATGGCGCTTCGACGGAATCCGCGGCTGCGGCGGACGATACGCCGGATTATGCTTCTGCAGCGGGCGAACGTACCGTGGTCGACGGCTCCGCGCAGGATGCGCCGACCCAGCAGTACCGTCCGGCACCGGAATATGGTGCGTACGGTCCCGTACCGACGCAGCCGGCTGGTGGCACCGCCTCCGCGAACGGTACTGCGAATGGCGCGCCGAACATGCCTCCGCAGCCGCAATATGGCACGTACGGGCAGACTCCGCAGCAGCCGCAGCGACCTCGTAATCCTTTCTTCGGAAATCCGTATGCGGGTGGAAATCAGCAGAACGATCAACAGAACACGCAATCGAATAACGGCAATCCGTTCATGAAGCCCGCTGCGCAAGGCGGTGCCAACGTGCCGCCGGCCGGGCCGAATACTCCCAATAACGGCAACCCGTTTGGGAATCCGAATAACGGTAATCCGTTCGGTGCCCCGCAGCAGAATGGCGCTGCAGCCAAGCCGAAGTCCGCTTCCGGCGTGACCGGGCATGTGATGACCGGCGTGGTGGCGGCGCTTGTTTCCGCGGTCCTCTGCCTCGGCGTCGGCTACGCGGCAATCACCAATGGATGGGTGACCGTACCCACCTCCAGCTCACTGACCAGCGTGAAGTCCAACACGTCCGGATCCGGTTCGGCTAAAGCCAAATCCGGCGAGGCCGCGGACTGGAGCGCAGTGGCGAAAGAAGTGTCCGATTCTGTGGTGTCCATTGACGTGGCGACCAGCGACGGCAGCGCCAAAGGCTCCGGCGCAATCATTAGCGACAAAGGCTACATCGTCACCAACAACCATGTGATTTCCGGCGCGAAGCAGATTCAAGTGACGCTCGCCAACGGCACCATCTACTCAGCGCAAATCGTCGGCACCGACACCACCACCGATCTGGCCGTAATCAAACTCGACAATCCTCCGAGCAATCTGAAGGCCGCAGAATTTGCCGATTCCGACAATCTTGCCGTGGGTGAATCCGTGATGGCCATCGGCAATCCGCTCGGCTACGATGACACCGCAACCGTCGGCATCGTTTCCGCGCTCAACCGCCCGGTGACCGTGTCCGATGACAACAACAACGACATCGTCACCAACGCCGTGCAGATTGACGCGGCCGTCAACCCAGGTAATTCCGGCGGTCCGACCTTCAATGCGGCCGGCCAGGTGATTGGCATCAACTCATCCATCGCATCCACCACAACATCTTCCGGCACAGCCGGATCCATCGGCATCGGCTTCGCCATTCCGTCGAACCTGGTAAAGCGCGTGGCCAACGAAATCATCGACAACGGCACCGTGCAGCATGTGGCGCTCGGCGTCACCATCAAGAGCTCCACGGTCGAGGCGGACGGCGTGACCCGCGGTTGCACGCAGGTGCAGTCCGTGGTCGACAACAGCCCGGCGGCCAAGGCCGGAGTGAAGGCCGGCGACTCCATCGTGGCGTTCAACGGCAAGGCGGTGAACAACAACTATTCGCTGCTCGGCTACGTGCGCGCCTCCGCCATGAACGACAAGGTGACATTGACGGTCGTGCGCGACGGCAACACCATGGAGCTTGACGTGACGCTCGACCAAGAGGAATCCCAGACGAACTCCTCCAACAACCGGAACCAGCAGAACAACGGCAATGATGGCCAGAGCCAGAACGACAATGGCAACGGTTACGGTAACGGTAACGACGGCAATGGCGGCAACGGAAATGGACAGAGCGACGGCAACGGTAGCAACGGCTACGGTGACGGAGGCGGCCTGTTCGACCCGTTCGGCCTGTGGTAAAGCGCAGACCGCCGCGGTTGGCCGTGGAAGGTTGCGGTCGGCTGCGGCGGACTGCAATACGGGTGGCGACCACCCGATAGGCTGACGGCGAAGACGTAACTGGAGTTGCTTAATCGCAAGAACGTCTTGTGAACGTCATCGCGAGAACGGTAAAACCGCGGAAAACCAACGAAAACCAATAAAAGTTAAAAGCAGAAGCAGGACTGTGCGAACAATCGTACAGTCCTGCTTTTCTATTTTTTGGCAATTGCGACACGAAAATCGCAATTGTTTGCTACGCTGGAAATATCTTTTTACGCCGTGTATCGATGGCTCGCGCGGGCGAGGCGCCGATGGGTTAACAAGGCGTCCGATACGAGCGTAAGGAGATTCTCATGCGTAGAATCATCGATATTTGCTGGCGACTGTGCAAGCAGGTTCCGTTACTGCCGATCACCATTCTGGCCGCGATTCCGTTGGCATTGCTGGGGGAGTGGAGGCCGTGGGGCGAGGCTGCGTGGGTTTCTCACGATTTGCATGCTGGCTTTGGTTGGCTGAGCTCGTTTAATCCGGGTGTTGGGCAGTGGATAGTGATCGCGCTGGTCGTATACACGATTGTGGTGACGGTGCGTGGCATGATCGACGATCTACGGAACGGCCATGTTGGCGTCGATCTGCTGGCGGTCGTTGCGATTGCGTCGACGGTTGCAGTGCAGGAATATTGGGCCGCTTGGGCCGTGGTGCTGATGATCTCATCCGGCGAGGCAATCGAGGAATTCGCGCAGTCGAAGGCCGAAAGCAACCTGACCGCGCTGATCGACGCGGCACCCCGAACCGCGCACGTGGTTGCGCTGCCGGGAGTGCGCGGGCATGTGCATGCTACGGGCAGCGAGCATACGGCCGACGTGACAGTCGACGGATTCCGCGCCGTCAGAATGTCCGATTCTGCAGAAACGGACAACCAAGACGGCGAAAAGCATACTTACGTGTCCGAATCTCCAGAATCGGACACAAAAGGTGCTTCGCAAACGTATGATGCGGCTGGAGAGCGCTTCGAAACGGTCCCCGTCGATCAGGTGCGGCTTGGCGACGTGATTCTGGTGCTGCCTGGCGAAACGGTGCCTGTCGACGGCGAGCTGCTGTCGGGTGTAGCCACGCTGGATCTAAGCAACATCAACGGCGAGCCTGTGCCGCGTGAAGTGTATGCGGGCGCTCGCGTGATGTCTGGCGCAGTCAATGGCTCGACCACGTTGACCATGCGTGCCACGCAACTTGCGCAGGATTCGCAGTATCAGAAGATTCTCGAGCTGGTTTCGTCGGCGCAAGAGTCGCGCCCCGCTGTCGTAAAGACCGCGGATATGCTTGCAGTGCCGTTTACCGTGCTTTCGCTTGCGATTGCTGGGATTGCATGGGCGGTTTCCGGGCTGCCGCTGCGATTCGCGCAGGTGCTGGTTCTCGCCACGCCTTGCCCGCTGCTGATTGCCGCGCCGGTTGCGTATGTGGCTGGAACAGGGCGTCTTGCCAAAGCGGGAATCCTGATTAAAGCACAGGACGTGTTGGAAAATCTAGGCCGCGTATCGCATATTTTCTTCGATAAAACCGGCACGCTTACCGTCAAGCAACCGCAGGTCGTGCGCGTGGAGAAACCGTTCGGAACGAGTTCGCCGTTCAATGAAGACCATATTCTCATGATGGCCGGTGTGGTGGAAAGTTACTCGGTGCACATTCTGTCGAAAGGTATTGCGGCGGCCGGGCGCAAGGCCATGGACGACTTGTACGCGCGGTATGCGTCAGGGCAGCGGTTATGCGCTGAGCGTGATTTGCCTGGGCATGGGCGCGACTATCCGGTGGTGAAGAACATTGTGGAGGATTCAGGTAAAGGTGTTTCCGGCGAAGTGAACGGGCACCGGGTGCGTGTGGGGCGTTTTGCGTATGCGACGGCCGACGAATCCGGATTCATGCCGGTGCTGCATGCGCCGAGTGAACGCTGCTTGTCCGATTCTTCAGAATCGGACACTCTAGGAGTACGAGACGGAATGTCTGACGATGCGCAGCCTGCGGCCGCAAACCCCTCCATCACCCCTTCCGCCGAGGCGGCGCAGACGACGCCCGTCCGCAAGTCCGAAACCGCAAACTCGCTGTTCGCTCCGCTTGCGCCGGACGAGATGGCCGCATACGTGGCGATCGACGGCAAACTGGCCGCCCGCATCGTGCTTCGCGACGTGCCCCGTGCGAATACGAAACGTTCCTTGGCCCGTCTGCATGAGCTCGGCATCAAGGAACTGTCCATGCTTACCGGCGACAAGGCCGCGTCCGCCCGCATCATCGCAAATGAGGTCGGTATCGATGACGTACAATCCGAGCTGTTCCCTGAAGATAAGGTTGCCGCTGTTAAAAATGCCACCGAGTCCACGCATCAAAACCGGTCCGTGCTCGCCCGCATCATGCGGCGTATAACTGGCGAATCCAAGAACCGCCAGGTTACCATGATGGTCGGCGACGGCGTCAACGACGCCCCCGTACTTGCGGTCGCCGACATTGGCATGGCCATGACCGACGGCACGTCCACTGCGGCTTCCGAATCCGCGCAGGTGGTCATCATGAATGATGACATTGCCTCTGTGCCGCGTGCCATCGCCATCGCACGTCGTACGAAGAACGTGATGCTTCAGGCGGTGTTGATTGGCCTCGGCCTCGCCATCATTGGCATGGTCGCGGCCGCATTCAACCTGATTCCCGTGGTTGTTGGCGCATTCATGCAGGAGGTGATCGACGTGGTCAGCATTCTGTGGGCGCTCACTGTGCTTTTCGACCGCGGCGAATCCGCGTGATTTGCGGGAAGTGGTGTCATGCGCGCCGCTTTGTGCTGGGTGCTTAAGAAGTCGGAGCCTGGAAAATGTGTCGTAGGGTGATTTTGCGGTCGGTTTAAAGTTTGGATTTGCGCATTTAACCCAGATGAGATACACAATTCGCCTATATATGGCAGATAGGCGTTTTGGGAAGTGTTTACAACGAGCTTGGCGAGATTTCTCCAGCGAGCGATGCGCGCATCCACTTGCCAAAGTCGGCTCCGGTCACGCCTTGCGACAGCAGGAACATGATTTTCGCATACGTGGCTTCCAGCGTCATATCACCGGATCCGATCGCGCCGGCGCGAGCGATCGCATCGCCCGTCTCGTAATGGCCGAGCAGTACTTCCGCCTGCTGGCATTGCGACGCGATCACAACGGGAACGCCGTCATGCAGCACGTCGGCAATTACGTCGGTCAATCCCGGTTCGTCGCTCGGCACATTGCCGACACCGTACGCGCGCAACAATACCGCTTCCGGACGCGGCGTAAGCATCGCTTCCAATCGCGCCGCGGAAATGCCGGGCGCCATATCAATCACGGCAACATCATGACGGGAGTAAGGTTGAGGTGACGTCCAGCCGCAACCGACCGAAACGGCATCGCCCGCATACCAATGCCATGGCGTGCCCGTACGAGCCAGTGGTCCGACGGAAGGCGCCGAAAATCCTTCAAACGCCCAACTCGACGACTTGCTCACGCGATTGCCGGCAAACAGGTGATGTCCAAAAAACAGTCCCACACCGTGGAATCGTCCGCTCATCGCGGCGTTCAGCGCGCCCGTGACATTCGCAGTGGCATCCGATTCGATTTTGCCGAGCGGATGTTGCGAGCCCGTGAAAATCACCGGCTTGCCGAAATCGGCCAATGCGTACGAAAGCGCGGCGCTCGAATAGCTCATCGTGTCGGTGCCATGCAGCACCACGAACGCGTCGGCATCATCGTGATGCGCACGCAAGTCATCAACCATCGTCTGCCAATTGTCAGGCGTCGCGTTCGATGAGTCGATCAGCGGATCAAGCTCGGTGAACGTGAACAGGCTTGCGTCCATGTGCGCGTCCTCCAGCAGGCGGAACAGCCATCCGCGAGTGTCGGCGCCCGGAACCAGACCGTTCGGAGAGTCGATCATGCCGATGGTACCGCCGGTATATGTGATGTGAATGCGCATTGCCACCTTCTTACGATTGCTTGGTACTTGATAAGTACTTGCTTGCGATTGCGGGATGGGCGAATTCCGATATTCCGGATTCCTACATCCCGCGCTTTTGCGACTATTTGCGATTGTACGTGCATCTGCCGCGCTCATCGCGTGCGATTAATGCAGACACGCGTCGGATTCGTTTGGATTCAGCCATATTCGGTTGAATCCAAACGACTTGCGATCGACTACTTGCCCGGCACTTCCGTGGTTTCAAGCACGTCAGGCACGTCGTTGCCATTGTCGTCGAGCATTTCGTCCATCAGATTGCCGTTGATGCGGCCGCGCACGTAGAACCAGCCCGCAACCATGGCGATGATCACCACCACGAACATGGCGAGCGTCCAACGGCCGGCAGCGCTGGTGAGATTCGACAGCACAACAACCGCGAAGAAGATGAGCGAAATATAATTCGTGTACGGAGCGCCCGGCATGCGATAGTCAGGACGAGTCTCCTCGCCAGCCTTCACCTTCTTTAGGAACGTGAGATGCGTGACCAGAATGGCCGCCCACGTTCCGGCAATGCCAATACCTGCCAGATTCATGACGATTTCAAACGCGTCGGCAGGAAGTACCGCGTTCATCACCACGCCGATCAGGCCAAGTGCGGACGTGATGATAATGCCGCCATACGGCACATGATGCTTGTTCATACGTGCGGCGAACTTCGGACCAGATCCGGCCACAGCCAGCGAACGCAACGTACGACCAGTGGAATACAGGCCAGCATTCAGGGAGGAAAGCGCCGCGGTGAGCACCACAACCTGAATCACATCTCCGGCATGCGGAATGCCAATGCCGGAGAAGAATGTGACGAACGGGGACTCATTCGACGAGTAGGCGGCGTATGGCAGCACCAGCGCCATAAGCACCACGGAACCCACATAGAACACGAAAATGCGAATAATCATCGAATTAATGGCCTTCGGCAGCACCTTTTCGGCATCCTTCGCCTCACCGGCCGCCACGCCAACCATTTCAGTGCCGCCGAATGCGAACACCACGCCAAGCGTCAGCGCGAACACCGGAGCGATACCATTCGGGAACAGACCGCCATTGTCGGTGATATTCGCAACACCGGCGTGCGCGTCGCCAACCGGAGCGCCCGTAACAATCGCCCAAATCGCAATAACCATGAACGCGATAATCGTGGCCACCTTAATGGCGGCAAACCAGAATTCCGCCTCGCCGAACATCTTCACACTCAGCAGATTCAGCACAAATACCAATGCCAGCGCGCACAAGGCGATCAGCCATTGCGGCACCCCCTGGAACGCCTTCCAATAGTGGAAATACACGGCAACAGCGGTGATATCAGCCATAACCGTAACGGACCAGTCCAAGAAGAACAGCCAGCCGGTCACATATGCGCCCTTCTCACCCAAGAATTCGCGGGCATACGACACGAACGCGCCCGACGATGGACGGCGAATCGCAAGCTCACCCAATGCGCGAACCATCAGGAACGCGAAAATACCGCACACCGCGTATGCGATCGCAAGACCTGCACCACCTTGCGCAAGACGGCCACCAGCGCCCAAAAACAGGCCGGTGCCAATGGAACCGCCAATCGCGATCATCTGAATATGACGCGGCTTCAAATCCTTCGCATAGCCCGCGTCACTTTTATCCTGCTTCTGCGCAGACGACTGCTGCGTCGCGCTTGGCGAGGTATTGGAATTACTCATAGTAATAGTTCTTTTCTCTATTTCCTCTGGTTTTCTTTTATTTATTTCGACTGCTGCGTCGCAATTTTCCGACGGAGCTATTTTACGAAAGTCGTTCCGCGAAGCTGTTCCGGCGAAGTGGTTTCGCGAAAGCTGGCCGCACCGACGTCATAATTGCTACCCCTGTGTGAATGCCGCATACATTATATGGACGGCTCTTTACCGTTTGCTGACATTCCACTCATAGTGCGTCAGTGGCCACGGTCCGTGCCCCTCTTCCAACGCCAGGTTGTCCGATTCTCCAGAATCGGACAAACGAGACAACCGAGACGTGACGGAAACGACATGACGGATGGGCATACGTGAGAAATTCCAAAGGACGAAACCGGAAGGCGAGGCGAAGAAGTCGTAAGAAAGTGCATAAGCGCCCCTGTCGCAAATGCAGGGAATGCATTAGGCTAGAGCGCGTGACTGAAACTAATGAACTTCGTATTGCTGTAATCGGCGCCGGCCCTGCAGGCGTCTACTCCTCTGACATTTTCCTGCGCCAGTTGAAGAAGCTCGGCGAGGAGCTTGGTCTCGGCACTGCCGCTCGCATCGACCTGTTCGAAAAGCTGCCTGTGCCGTTCGGCCTAGTGCGCTACGGCGTGGCCCCCGACCACCCGTCCATCAAATTCATCGCGTCGGCGCTCGAAAAGACGCTCGACAACCCCGACATCCACCTGTATTGCGACGTGGAATTCGGCAAGGACGTGACCCTCGACGAGCTGCTTGAGCGTTACGATGCCGTGCTGTTCGCCACCGGTGCCGTTGAGGATAAGCCGCTTGGACTGCCGGGTGCCGACCTGGATGGCGTGTATGGCGCAGCCAAGTTTGTGGAATGGTACGACGGTTATCCGACCGGCGCTCGCGAATGGCCGCTTGAAGCTGAGGAAGTCGCCGTGATCGGCGGCGGCAACGTGGCCATGGATGTGGCGCGCGAACTCATGCGCAATGCCGACGATCTGAAGGAACGCACTGATATTCCAGACAATGTGTACGAGGGCATCAAGGAGAATAAGGCTCGCGTGCTGCACCTGTTCATCCGTCGCGGTGTGGCGCAAGCCAAGTTCTCCGTGCAGGAATTGCGTGAGATGGAGAAGCTGCCGGGAGTGCAGCTGATCATCAACGAAGACGATTTCGATTTGGATGAAGACACGATTGAAGAAGCCGGCAAAGACAAACTGACACGTCAGATGGTTGAAGAGCTGTTCACGATTCGTGAGATGGCGGAAGACATGGAAGATGACGGTGACGTGGACTACGAGGGTAATCCGGCTGATCGCAAGTATTATGTGCACTTCAATTCCGCGCCGGTCGAAGTGCTGGGCGAGGACGGCAAGGTCGTTGGCATTCGCGTGGAGAAGACCGAAACGTCGGCTGACGGCAAGATGAGCCGCACTGGCGAGTTTGAAGAGTATCCGGTGCAGGCCGTGTACCATGCGATCGGCTACAAGCCGGCCACCGCGCCGGGCATCGCGTACGACGAGCGTCACGCGCATCTGGCGAACGCGAACGGTGACGGACGCATCACCGTTGCTGCTGAGGCTGGAGCTGATGGTGCGGATGCTGCGGTTGAGGTGCGTGAGCGTCTGTATGCGACCGGTTGGGCGAAGCGCGGTCCGGTTGGTTTGATCGGTTCCACCAAGTCCGACGCGTTGCTGATCGTGACCAACATGCTGGAAGATCTGTCGAAGGCTGCCGAGGGTGGCCGTGTGGCCGCTGATCGTGATCCGGAGTCCATCGACCGACTGCTGGAGTCGCGCGGTGTCAAGCCGATCGACTTTGCCGGTTGGAAGAAGATTGACGCGTTCGAACGCGCTGAGGGTGCGAAGGAAGGCCGCGAGCACAAGAAGGTCATCGATCCGGAGCAGATGCGCGCCTTGGCTCACGCCTAAGGCGGGTGTTTGGAGTCCGGTCCGATAGGTTTCAGGCTTTTTCATGCGTCTTGGGTGTCCGATTCTGGTGAATCGGACACCCAAGACGCTTTTTTATCCCGTACTTGCCCGTTTCTGGTGAATCGGATATACAGTATGACGAAAAGCGTGCATGTGTGTCCGTTTCTGCAGAATCGGACATCCGGGGAGAAGCTGAGTATGCGAACTTCCGCAACTGCCCCCTAGTCCTTTCCGCAGTCCAGTCTCCAGCACATATCCAGCAAAAACTCAGGCTCCGTTTCTACGCTAGTGACCATGAACGGCAAATTGCGGGTGCATGGCCATTGCAATGGCTTGAAGACAACGCTGTTATTCGCGTTGATGTGGGGCGTCATCATGCTCATTTGGTGGGCGACCGGTGGCGGCCAGCGTACGCTTGGTATCTACATTCTCATCGGACTGGGCTCAACGTTCGCATCCTACTGGTTTTCCGACAAACTTGCGATTGCATCCATGCATGCGCAGGAAGTCAGCGAGCAGGAAGCGCCGGTACTGTACAAAATTGTGCGCGAACTGTCGGCGAAGGCGGGCAAGCCGATGCCGCGTATTTATATCGCCCCAACCATGAGCCCCAATGCGTTCGCAACGGGACGCAATGAACGTCATGCGGCGGTCTGCTGCACGCAGGGTATTCTGCAGATGCTGAACGAACGCGAGATTCGCGGCGTGCTCGGGCACGAGCTTATGCACGTGTACAATCACGATATCCTGACGTCTGCGATCGCGTCCGCAATGGCGACGGTCATTTCGTATCTCGGATATTCGCTCATGTATTTCGGTGGTGGCAATTCGCGCGATGATCGCAATGACTCGTCCTCTAATGGTCTTGGATTGCTGGGTGTGCTGTTGAGTACGATTCTTGCGCCAATCGCCGCTTCGCTTATTCAGATGGCGATTTCACGTACGCGAGAATATGATGCTGACGAAGATGGTTCCATGCTTACGGAAGATCCGGAGGCGCTCGCATCCGCATTGAATAAGATTTCGAACGGTGCTGAGGCGATGCCGATGCAGAAGACTGCCGGTACGCAGTCGGTTGCTGCGATGATGATTGCGAATCCGTTCTCTGCGGAAGGTTTTTCTCGCCTGTTTTCCACGCATCCGGCGACTGAGGATCGTATTGCCCGGTTGATGCAGATGAGTCAGGAGATGAAGGCGCAGGGCGTGCAGTCCGGCTATTTGGCTGGCGGTTATGCGACGAGCGGGTATGCTTCGGCGGATATTCGTCGGCAGAATGGGGGTATCTCTGGTGCCGGTGCCGGTTCGGGGGTATACTCTGGCGGGGGTTATTCACGAGATTATTCGCAGAATCCCGTGCAAGGCTGGTATGGTCGCTGATCGATGTGCGATTGCAATGTGCGCGTTGCGCAAGTCATGGGTGATTGCATAGGATTCTGCTGATTCTGTTACGAATTGTAGCTGTTTCCTGTGGTTTCCTGTTGTGATGTATTGCATGAATATTCTGATGTCAGCTGACAAGTGACATTAATGCTGTTGTGGCTGTTGCGTGTTGATTGATGTGCGATTTGGCAAATGGGTGACGGTATCGAATATCGGTCGACGGTCATGAATGCTGCGAATGCATGCTAGACTAAATGATTGTGTCCAAAAGGCACGCTTTTTGCGGATGTAGTTCATCGGTAGAACGAAAGCTTCCCAAGCTTTAGAGGCGGGTTCGACTCCCGTCATCCGCTCCAAACGCTTCAACGGTGAGGCTATAAATCATATTTGTTTCAACGTTTTGGATTATGCCGTTTGCTGATCAACTGCAGGGGGCGGTTAAACGTTGTCATGGTGTTGCCACTGTGCCGATGTGATGCCGCTATCGCCGAATATTCCACTCGTACGACGTCTACGGCTCTTCAGCCGTACTTTAGTTGTCCGATTCTGGTGAATCAGACACACAATACGTGTGTGCCGTGGTTTGCATGTCCGATTCTGGAGAAACGGACACATAAGGTGTCGTACGCAGGCCATACATGTCCGTTTCTCCAGAATCGGACATCCGTGACGTGGATGCAGTAACGTGAGACTTGTGAGTACGAACGAGAAGAACCCTGAATTCCATCCGCAGCTTGCGAATCCGGAATCTCCCGAGCGTGGCAATGCCTACAGTCCGCTCAAAGGCCATGCGATCGCACATAGCGGCACGGTTATCGGCCTTCTTGCGATTGTGCTTTGGGGTTTCATGGCCGGACTCGTCCGTCTGGTTTCCGAATCGTTCGGCGCAACGCTCGGGTCCGCGCTTATCTACACGGTTGGCGGAATTCTGCTACTGGTCGTGCGTAAACCGACGCCAATCCGTCGCGCGCCGCGCAAATATCTCATCATCTGCGGAATCATGTTCGTTGCATACGAGGCGTCAATCTCACTATCGATCGGGCTCGCATCGACAGCTGCACAATCCGTTGAGGTCAGTTTGGTCAATTATTTATGGCCGACATTGCTTGTACTGATGACCGCCGCCGTGTCGCACAAACGCGGCTCGGTCTCCGAAGCACTGCCGGGTGCAATCGTAGCCACCGTCGGCGTGGCAATGGCGGTCGGCGGTGAAAACCTTGACGTGCAGGAAGCGGTTGCCAATATCGCCAGCAATCCATTGCCGTACGCGCTCGCGTTCGCAGGCGCCTTTATTTGGGCGATTTACGCGACCGTGACGCCATCGATGTCCGATGGTTACGATGGTACGACGATTTTCTTCTGTTGCGTTGCTGTTGTGCTGTGGATTATCCATTTCGTTTCGGGCGACGGTTTGCCAGCTGTAGCGCCTGGCATCGGCGGCTATATTTCGCTGCTCGCATGTGCCGCGTCGATTGCTGGCGGCTACGCGTGCTGGGGGTATGGCATGCTACATGGCAGTATGGAAACGCTTGCGATCGGTTCGTATGCGACGCCGCTGTTCTCCACTGCTTCCAGCACGCTCCTATTGGGCGTGACGTTGGGCATGCCATTCTGGATCGGTGTCGCGCTGGTGGTGGTCGGCTCGCTGATCAACGTGTGGTTTGCGCGACGCCGCTGATTGTCCGATTCTGCAGAATCGGACGTCTAAGGTGTAATGCGCCCATCTTGGTTGTCCGTTTCTCCCGAATTGGACTCCCAGACCGTGTGCCGCCCACCCAGTGTGTCCGTTTCTGGTGAATCGGACACACTGGGTGGTGTGTGAGGAGGCGACATGTGGGGTAGTGGCGGCGCAGAGGAGCGC
>UMGX01024796.1_pt1 | contig 39009 bp, 44 predicted proteins | sample 1965411 | NCBI WGS metagenome assembly UMGX01 (sample SAMEA4836086, study PRJEB28245) | human gut metagenome | biome: gut microbiome; material: fecal sample | place: Denmark | collected 2008 | reverse complement strand
GGGGGGGGAATTATCTTCCATTAACTGGTGGTAATATTAGAGGCAATGTTAATATAGAAGGTAATTTTGGATTTCTAAAAAATTCTGACGCAACCGAGCCTAAAATTGCATTTGAATTAAATGGAACTCATATTAATGTTACTAATAGTGGGACTGAATTTGTTCTTCAATCTGGTTATGTAAATTATCCATTAGTTGCAATTAGTGAAAGAACAGGAAATGGCAGTAATAGTATAACTATCCCTACTTCTTTCAAAGCAGATTTTTTAATATATTATGCAGATTCTGGTGGTTTGACAGAAGGTGTGTTTATGTATAGTATATCAAAAGGGATTTATAGTATAACATTAGGTAATGCACAAATTAATGGCTCAAACTTAAATATTAGTGCCACTTCTTCTCAAATAAAGATCACTTTCAATTCTGTGGGCGAATTTTCTGCTAATAGATTTAATTCAGGATTAGCTAAATATTGTGTATATATTGTAGGGGTATCATAAAATGAAAATAATTAATTTAATACCAAATGAAAATGGATCGTATGAAAACTCCATTTGGGAACAAGATTGTCCGGTCCCTGATGGATGGGTAGCTATTCCAGACAATATTTCTATTCCTGACTCTTTTCCTTTTGTAAAAATTGAATTTAATGAAAATAATGAGATAATATCATTATCAGAAATTCCTTTGCCAGATGATATTATAAAAGAATATAAAAATAAAAAGAAATCTATATTTTCTAAAAGATGCTCTAAAGAAATAAAAAATGGAATTGATATTGTTTTATCTGACCAGATAAAAAAGCATTTTTCTTTTATGGAAACTGACCAGTTAAATATTTTATCAGCTTATTATAATGTTAATTATGATAAAAACAATGATAATTATTTATATCATGCTGATGGAGAAGATTATGAACTATATAGTAAAGAAGATATAGAAACTATTTTTACAAAGTTGAATGAAAATAAGAATAATATTCTTTTACGTTATAAAAAACTTTGTGCTTATATAGATACATTAAATACCAAAGAAGATATAGACAATGTTGATTATGATATGGATATATTGTAATAAGAGGTAGATATGATAAATTTTGTGAATAATGCCCCCTTTGCTGGGGGGGGGATATTGCTTATATTAATGATACAATAGACAGTCAAAAACAATCTTTTGTTCTGGGATTCGAGCCAAAATATGCAATATTAAATTTTTATATACAGATTTATAATAACGTGTGGGAGTATTTAGGGTCTTGTACGGTAAGCGAAAAAATTAATTGGTTGGGTAAAACCTCGATAATGTTTTATACAGATAATACAGCTGTGCAGTTTAATGATATTAGTTTTCAAATGAAAACTCTTGTTATAGATCAATATACAGATTATTCTAATATCTATGTACAAGGCGTTGTTTTGGGATAAAGAAAACTTTAATAATAAGGAAGATGAAAAATGAATGAATTACTTTTTATAATATTGGGTAATTTAGAAAAAGTAGGTATTGGGTTATTAATGTTTATAGGCGCTTATTTAGCTAATATGGGCCTTGGTGCTTGGAAAAGTATTAAAATTGATAAAGGAACTTTTGATTGGAAAAAAATAGGGAATAGTTGTGTGAAATTCTTAGTTTTAGGAATATGTATAGGACTATTAACTATTGTAATAACTATTGTTCCTTCTTTTGCAACTTGTATTGGTATTGATATAGGTGAAGAGGCTTTAACTGCTTTTGATAGCTTAGTAATAGTTGGTGCTTTTCTAACTGCTACTATCCATTATTTAACTGATGCTATAAATAAAATTAAAGATATTTTTAAAGTATAAATACAATTAAATAAACGAAAGGGGGGTAATAAGTGACAATAGAAATAATAGGAACAACAGTAAATATCACAGGGAATAAAGTTATAGGATTTGCTTTGAATAATTTAGTAGATCATTTTGAAGCAACTGTTGATACTTCTGCCGATTGGTTTTATCAATTAAAAATTTATATGACTAAAGTTGATAAATATAATATTATTAATTTGGACCGCAATGGCAATGTTTTGTCTGTTGATTTAACAAGACACATGTTGCCTTTTGGTGGAAGATATATCATGCAATTTGTAGGATATAATGATGCTCAAACTTATCAAACAGAAACTTTTGAGGTCTGGGTAACTGAGTCTATCGACCCTTATTGTGCTTATGATCCTGTCCCAACAGAGTTTTATCAAATAGAGGCGGAAATAAGAGAGTTATATGAAGAATTGAAAACTGGAGACTTTTTAGATATTACGGGTATTAATGGAGGAGACGCTTTTTCTCCTGTAAAATATCCGATAGGTATAGATGGCGGTAACACCTTTGAGCCTGCATAAAAGGAGTGAATATATGAAAAGTGAATTAATAACCAGAATTCAACTAAAAAATGATACTGAAGCTAATTGGTTGACAGTAGCTGATAGTTTTGTTCCTTTAGTTGGCGAAGCCTGTGTTACTAATGATGGAGAAAACAAAGGTAAATTTAAGATTGGTGATGGAACCAGTACATGGGGGCAATTACCTTATGTTGGAGGCGCTGGTGGTGGTTCAATAGAATTACCAGTGGATGCCAGTCAAGTAGATTTTTCTCAGGATTTAGTTTTTACTGAGCCTTTTGGCAAATATGAACCTGTAAATGGCAAAGTAACTGTGCCTGCTAATGGAAAAACTTTATTAGAAGTATTATTAGACGCTTATGCTGAAGATGTAAATCCTACTATTACACAACCTTCTGTGTCTATTTCTTCTACGCAAGCTGGCGCTTATGAGGTTGGTAATAAGGTTACACCTGCATATTCTTTAACTTTTAATCCTGGCAAATATGAGTTTGGACCTGATACTGGTGTAACTGCAACTGATTATACTGTTAAAGCGGGGGAAGAGACAGTAAAAGGGCAAACTGGAAGCCTGAAAGAAGTAGAAGTAATTGATAATATTAATTATTCGTTCCAAGGTGAAGTAACTTATACTGAAGGTGCTATTCCTTTAACTGCATTAGGACAAGAGTATGAGGAAGGAAAAATACAAGCTGGCACTAAAGCAAGCTCTACATTAAAAATTACTGGGTACAGAAATGGATTTTATGGAACTCAAGATTCTATAACTGAGTTAGATTCTACTAATATTCGTGCTTTATCTGGTAAGAGTAATAAGGCGGTTACTACTGGTGCTGTATGGAATATTTCCATTCCTGTCGGTGCCAAGAGAGTTATTTTTGCTTATCCAGCAACTTTAGCAGATGTTAGTAGCGTACAGGATGTTAATGGACTAAATGCAGAAATCAAATCTTCTTTTACTAAACAAACTGTATCTGTAACTGGCGCTAATGATTATAATGGTATTGATTATAAAGTGTATTATTTAGATTATGCTAATCCTAATGATACTCAAAATACCTATAAGGTAACTATTTAATAGAAAGGGAGTGTAAAAATGGCTGTTGAAAGATTACCTAAATTAAATTTTAGTATTCCTTTTGCAATGACTTCTGCATTACCTTTAGATGCAAATAGTTATTTTGAGAGTTTAGAGGCTGCTATGACTGCCGCTGAAAGCGCAGAGCAAGCTGGTAGTTCTGCTACACAATATTATTTTGGACAAAATATCATTGTAGTAGAAGATAATGAAGCCACATTATATATTATTCAACCTGATAAAACATTAAAACCTGTTGGTTCTGGTGCGGCCGCTGATGTTGAGGTGGATGGTAAATCTATTACTTCTTCTGCCGGGATATTAGCATTAAAAGGATTTTCTTCTGCTTTAACTAATCAACAAGTTAGAGTTGGAGAGAATGGAGAATTAGAGTGGTTCACTCCTGATAATTCTGCTGTTGAGGATTTACAAACAGAAGTTGGGCAATTACAAACTGCTGTCGATGGGATTAACACTGAATTAGCAAATAAAGCTGATACTAATGATGTATATACTAAGACTGAGACTGATGCCAAAATTGATGCAGCTATTTCTGGTGTATATACTCCTACTGGCTCCAGTGACTTTGCTAATCTTCCGACTCCTGGTGCAGATAATTTAGGCGATGTAATTATTGTCAATGATGGATTTACTACTGATGATAAATTCGTTACTCCTGGGCAGGAATATCCGGCAGGTACTAATGTTGTAGTAGTTAAAACAGGTTCTAATCCTGATACTTATAAATATGAAATTTTATCTACTGCTGTTGATTTAACTGATTATTTAACTAAAACAGAAGCCTCTACGACTTATTTAACTAAGGCTGAAGCAGAAAACAAAGTAGATAAGAAAACTGGATATAGCTTAATTCAAGATACTTTAATTACTAAATTAAATGGTCTTGCTGATATTAAGTCTGTTTCTAATGAGTTTACTTTAAGTGAAAAAGGACAATTAAATTTAACTTCTGTTTCTCAAGATAAAGTAACTGACTTAACTACTGCTTTAGATAGTAAAGTTGATAAAGTAGAGGGCAAAGGGCTGTCTACAAACGATTTTACTAATGAATTAAAAACTAAATTAGATGGTATTCAGGCCGAAGCTCAAACTAATGTGCTTGAATCTGTCAAGTTAAATGGGCAGGCACTTCCTATTTCTGAGAAAGCGGTAGATATTCCTGTTGCTTCTTTTACGGTATTAGGTATTGTTAAAGGCACTGACGCTGAAAATGGTGTTGTTGTAAATGATGATGGCACTATGGTTATAAATAAATTGAATGTAAACCAATTAGTTCAAACCGAAGGAGACGAACTAATTCTAAATGGTGGAAATAGTAATTAAATTCAAAACTTGGGGGGGGGGCATAAATTATGGCTACTAAAGAATTTAAAGCAAGATTAGTAAATAAAATTGATACTTATGCAAATTGGACCAGCAATAACCCTGTATTATTAAAGGGTGAAATTGCTATTGTAGATGTTCCTGCCTCTACTGATGTAGTTCAGCAAGAGCCTGCTGTGCTAATGAAGATAGGCGACGGAATGAAGAAGTTTAGTGAACTGCCTTGGATAAGCGCTAAATCTGCTGATGTATATTCTTGGGCATTAGCACCTACTAAGCCTACTTATCAAGCGTCTGAAATTGAAGGATTAGATGCTTATATTTCTGGGAAAGTAGAGGATACAGATACTCAGTATCAGTTGGTAAAAGTTAATAATACTACTTTTAAATTACAGTCCAAACCTTTAAATGGGTCTTGGTCTGATGTCGGAGACCCCATCTCTGTTGTATATACTTTAACTACCGGTACTACCAACGGCACTGTTAAATTTAATGGAACCGATGTAGCTGTTGCAGGTCTAAAATCTGCTGCTTATCAGGAATCTTCTGCTTTTGATATTGCTGGTGCTGCTGCTACTGCTCAATCAGTGGCAGAAGATCATGCAGATACTATTGTTGGTGAAGCTAAGACTGATTTGATTGGTACTGGTAGCGCAACTTCTACTACGATCAAAGGGGCAGTACAGGAATCCAATACTTATACTGATAATCAAATCGCAGCAAAAATAGGTTCTGTTTATAAACCTGTTGGCAGTGTTGATTTTGCAGATTTACCTAAAACTCTTTCTAAAGCTGAATTAGGTAATGTTTATAATGTAAATGATGCTTTTGATGCAGATGCTCGTTTCGTAACTGCTGAAGTAGGAGAACATTTCCCTGCTGGCACTAACGTAGCAGTAATTGTAGAGGATGATACATACTATCTTGATGCTTTAAGTGGCGCAGTCGATTTAACTAATTATTACACTAAGACTGAAACCGATCAGCAAATTACTACCAAGATTAGTAGTCTTGATAAGGGTGATAGTGCTGTTGAGAATCAATTTGTGACCGCTGTTTCTCAGACTGATGGTGTTATTAGTGTAACTCGTGCCGCTATTACTGAGGCAGCAATTCCTACTTTAAGCCAATCTAAAATTTCTGGTCTTGAAACTGCTTTGTCCGCAAAGATAGATGCTTCTGTCGTGAGTCAGATTGGTAAGACTGGTAATATTAATGATGCTACTCAAATAGAGGGAGACTATTTAATTATTAATTGTGGGACTTCTTCTGATGTAATCTGATATTGAATTAAATAGAGAGAAGGTTTTTTTCTTCTCTCTATTTAATAAAAGGAGATTTTATGGCTACTAAAAAATTAGATAGTAGAATTCAAAATAAATATGATACAGAACAAAATTGGACTACTAATAATCCTGTATTATTAAATGGAGAGTTAATTATTGTTTCCAAAGAAGATGGAACTATTGGATTTAAAGTTGGGGATGGGGTAAAGAAATATAGCGAATTATCTTGGGCCACTTCTACAAAAAATATATCTACTGAAAATAGCGAAGGAACTTCATTAAGTTTGTCTGATTATTTGAGCAGAATGCCTCAAAATGATTTTAGTCAGATGAAGTCTTTCAAAGAGTTAAGCATAACTGATCTAAATAATGTTATAACGCCAGGTACTTATGTAGGGGCTTATTTTCCAGATATCGGGTATAATACTCCAATTCAAAATGTTCCTTCGATGATTTCGGGGGATGATTCAAGTTCTGAAAATTATTTATTTAAATTAAATGTTTATTATTATAAAACTCTTTTAGAGGGCAGTTCTTTTTATTTATATATACAAGAGTATCAAAATTTATTAAGTACTGATTTAGGACAGAATCCAATTTATAAATTTTATAGATCAGGTCATGGGCAAGATACTATTACATGGGGTGAATGGGATTTTACTTCGGATAAAAACGTTTTTACTAAACAAAATGATAAATATATTCCATTAGCCAGTTATTTAGAAACTGTATTAATTTCTTTTCAAAAAGAAATTGAGGGAACGGACGGGCAGGTAATTGTAAAAGAAGGGACTATTCCTGGGGAAGTAAAAGCTATTGACGCTCCTTGGCTACCTATTGCTGGTGGGACTTATGAAAATATGGCTACGCCTTTTGTGTTAAATATGACTGATAATAATACAAGTGACAGGACTTATCAAGCAGTTTTAGGATTTGTTAATGATGCTAATAAATACTCTTCTTTTGCGTTAGGGACGCAAAATTCATCTGGTTTATCACAAATCTCGGGGCAGTCACAAATTGAAACCAATAAGTTTGTTAAAGTAGATTTATTAGCTCGAGATGGTGGTCACGAAACTGTATTAAGAGTATTAACTACCGGAGGTACAGGAAAAATAATGGTTTCTGATCCTATTGAGCCTTTTGGCTCAGATGGTAGTGTTAGAATTCAGTCTCAATCTGGTGATTATTGTATTCGAGTTCAGAATGAAGGTATTAGTTTAGAAACTAATGGGGTTGTATTAGGTATAAACGAGTCACAATTAATTATTACTGACGGTGCTACTAATGCTTATAATATTAATGGTAATGCAAATGGCTTGGAAATTACAGGGTTAAAAGAACCAAAAGAATATAATCAACCAGCTACTAAACAATATGTAGATAATTTGATAGGCTCGGGTGGTAGTAATTATTCAAAAAGTAAGACAAGTAGTTTCAATAAAGCACCTACTTCTGCTTCAGGCAATCCAAGTGGCTATCAATATTATATAGATGAGACTGTATCAGGTATGACAAGCAGTATTAATCCTTTAATATTTCCTAATTGGTCAACTTTATCAGATATGACAACATATCAGGATGATTGGAATAAAATTACTGCAATAGAATCAAAAGATAATATATTAAGATTTTATTTTGCTGATTCTGCTTCAGTAAATATAAAATATATAGTATATTATTAAGAAGGAGGAATATGAATGAGTTTAGTTAAGGACCCTTCTGGCTCTTTTTATTTAGAGAGCGATCAATTTAATGTTGATTACGAGGAAAATTCTATTAAGTTCGTGGGCGAATCAGGAGAAGGTACGACATATACAGCAGGGGAAGGTATAACTATTTCTGGAAATACTATTTCTGTTGACCAAGAAAAAATTCCTACAAATACAAGCATGGGAGAAGCTATAAGTAAATGTTTATCTCTTGACGGTGGTATTATGAATGCTGATGCTAATATTCAAGCTACTGATGAGATTACAATTACTTCAACTTCTGGAAATAACACTTGTAGTTTAGGGGTGACTGCATCGGGTGCTGAAATTATTAATACTAATGATGGTGTTACTTCCAGTGTAAGAGCTACATCAGGTGGCATTGAACTTAAAGCTAATGATACTACTATTTCTTTAACTTCTGAGAATATAGATTTAAATGGAGCTAACTTAAATCATGTAGGTAGTATTAGCGGTAATACTACTGAAATCGCTGTAGAGACCGATGTGGATTTAAATAATCATAAAATTACTAATTTAGGTGCTCCTACCGAAGCTAATGATGCAATGAACAAAGCAACGGCTGATGCTACTTATGCTACTAAGGCTGAAATTGCTAATTTTATTACTAATGATAAACTTCCTGTTATTGCGACTATGAGCGTTGCTGGTACTGTGAAACAGGCAGAAGCTGTTAATGATGCTACAGATGATGCAATTAAGACAATTAATGAATTATTAGCTAATTTACGTAAAGCAGGCATTCTTTATGAAACTCGATAATGGAGGAATGGCATAATGTTTACTCCTAAATGTGGTGGAATTAAATTAAATGAAGATATCTTCAAAGAAATAAATGGAGTGATTACTTTGTCTACTGAATCAGAAATTCACAATCCTGTAACAAGTTGTGGGCAATTATGGGATTCTAATATTTTTAGTGTAGGCAAAGTAGAAGATAAATATATAATTAGTATAGCTGCCAGAAATGAAGAGATACCTTTAGGTAGTTTAATAAAAACAAATTGTTCTATTCTTTGTGATGGGCATTATTTTTCTGTGGATGAAAAGGGCGCATTAAGTTTTACAGAAAGATACCTTTTAGAAGTATTAGTATCGGATATACATGGAAATGTTATTCCTGGATGTGAGATTACTGTTACTAAAGAAGAAGAACAAATAGAGCCTTTTGCTGAGGCAAATAATATATTTCCTCTTGATGAAATTGATGGGGAATATACTGTTAATGTGAGTGCTTCTGGATATGTAGCACAAGAGGTTCAAGTAACGGCAGATGAAGATCAAATACTCACAATAACATTAGCGCAAGAATAAGAAAAAAGACTGAGATTAAGTTCTCAGTCTTTTTTTTACTTTTTTATATAATTATATTTGTTAAAAGACAAATTCATTATTATTAAAGAACCCTTCTAATAAGTAATAAAAAAATATCATATATTCTATAAGTGCATCTGGGTCTTCATTGATTTCTGTAACCTCAAAAACGAAGCATTCTTCTCCTGATATTGTGTCAATAAGTTCTATTGCTAATATGTTTTGAGGTTCGTTATAATGAAAAGTGGGGTATATCATATTTTATTTGTTGTCCCAAATCCTCCACGATCTTTATCATATAGTTCTTTGACTTCTGTTAATTTAATATCAGGCATTTTAGGCAATATTCTAAATTGACAAATTCTTTCGTTACATTTAATGACTGCTTCTCTTGTGGCATAAATAGGCAACCTCCAAATGTCATTAGGTCCACAAAATGATTCATCAATTATTGCCATTGAATTAACTTGAAGAAAACCCCAATTACGGAAAGAAGAAGAACGTGGAACAATATGAGCCTCATATCCTTTAGGTAATTTCATAGAAACACCTAAATCTATTGAATAATATTTTCCAGGATAAAGATTGTAAGTTTTGGCGGCTCTTAAATCTATCCAATCCCCCTGTTCAATTTTAGAGATTTTCTGTACATTATCATAATGATATTTTATTTTTATTTCTTTCATTCCACTACGCCAACTTCAAATAGATATGGATTATCATAATCATGTGCGATATTATTAACAATATAAGATTTGTTATCAACTATTAATTCATGACCTATACTTGGAATATATGGCATTTTACGGAAAATATAGCTTTTAAGCCATTTTTCTTTAATCAGATCACCATAATTGAGAAAAACTCGGATTCTATAAACAGGCTGTTCTTTTTCTATTTTTTCCGTTTTTATCTCATGTTCTTCCGAATCTTTTGCTTCCATTGTTACTTTTTTTATTTTATTGATGTGATATATTTCTCCATTTGTATATAAATATCCGTTTAAGAAATTAGTTCCCATTTAATATGTCATCTCCAATGCTATTTCTTCACATTTTGTTCCTGCATAATCAGGCTCTAATGTATAATAAATATCGCTAAAATGATTTTTAAGAACAATATCCAATGTTTCACAAGCAGAATCATATTGATTTTTAATAAGATTTGCTTGTTCTATAATATCTTCTATATAACATTCATCAACATCAATATCTAATACATGATAATGACTTGATGTTTCTTTAATTATTGCTTTCAATGATTTTAATTTTCTCCTTTTTTAATAACATTAATATTTCGTATAACCATGTATTTCTTTCATAATTTTCTTGAATTTCTAAAATAGAATTTAAGATATTTTTATTACTGATTAAAATTAATTGTTCTTTTGCTCTTGATAAAGCCACATATAATAAATTTCTGGATAATATTTTTTTATGCTCAGATTGAATAATGGTGATAATAGCTTTAGCAGAAGCGCCTTGTACTTTATGAATAGATATAGCATAAGCTAATAAGATATGATTTAAGTTTTCTTTTTTTATCAAAGCTAAACCATTATTAAATTCAATTACCAATGAGTATTGATTTTGATTGTCGCATCTTATTTCTCTAACGTATCCAATATCTCCATTCATACAAGGCTTATCAATATAATATTCTATCTCATTTTCATCATATTCGATATATGGGATAAAATAATTATTTTTTGTATTAATTACTTTGTCTCCAATTTTGAAATATATATCTTCATTTTTAGACAATGATCGGCAACATTTAGAAGTGATATTATTATTATATTTTTGTTGAATTGTTTGATTAATTTTGTAAGTTCCTAATGGACCAATATTGAAAGGAAGTAAAATTAATATATCTTTATATGTATATCCTTTTTCTATTAATCTATCATATTGTTCAATTAGTGCGGAAATTTGTTCATTATAATTTTGATTTTCAATATATACAAAGTCATTGTATTGTTCATTAATATGGTTAATATTTCCTTGTCTAACGTCAGTAGATATAGTGGCGATACCGCCAATCCCATATCTAAAAACTTTTGTTAATGTAACATTAGGGATAATATTAGCATTTAACATATCTTGTAAAACATTACCGCAGCTTATAGATGCTAATTGAGCATTATCACAAATAAAAATTAAATTGGAATCAGACGGAATAGTTCTTAGTAGATCAGCCAATAAATTGACACCGACCATTGAAAATTCGTCTATAATATAATAATTGGTTGGTTCTTTTTCTTTAGCTAAATACATGTGTATTGTAGAACTTTCTCGACTTGTAGCTTCTTTTAGACGTGTAGAAGCGATACCAGTAGGAGCTAATAAAGTATAAGAAAAATTATAATATTCTAACATACGGACAATAGCTTTTGTTGTTTGGCTTTTCCCTGTTCCTGCTGGGCCATTTAACATAACCACTTTATTTCCGCTTGCTATAAGTTTTAAGAAATTGCATTGTTCTTCCGTATAGTCGAAATTTTCTTCTTCATTTTTCTTAAATTGATCCCAATTTATACAGATATTATTAAAAGAATTGGTTTCAACTATTCTATCAACAATATTTTCTGCAATATAAACTTCGTTTTCCCATGTTGTCATTTTAGAAGTATATAAAGTTTCTTTGTTATAAAAAATTTTGGGATTATTTGTGATAACTTGTTTGGCATAATGATATGATTGAGGAACAAGCTCTTTTAAAACAGAAAGTAGTAATGGTATTTTAATTTTAGTATCTCCATTATCTTCATTTTGTTTAAGAATCTCTAATATTCCATATTCGCATCTATAAAGACTATCTTCAAAAGCAGGAATGAGATTTAACACCATGCGATCTGCTTTGGAAAAAGAATAATTCAATAAATCAATATAAATATAATAAGGATTTTTTTCAAATTCTCTTTCAAAGACAGAAGTAGATTCATATTTTTTAATGATTTTATTAATATCACCCCCTGTTTTAATACCGTATTTATTCAAAACAGGAAAGAAAATAATACTAATACAATCTTTTTTTATTTTTTCAATATATGAATTTAATCGTTTTTCACCTACATTATAAATTTTTTTGTAATTGATATCATCAATTTGGTCATTTAAGACTTTTTCAACAAAATTAGGATAAGCCTTGTTAATATTTTTTGCTTGTGAGAGCTCCATAAGCCTACATAAAATTTCTAATTCATATTTAGATTCAACATGAATACCACTTGTAGTATCAATTCCATCATACATAAGCATTAAATAAGAATTAGGATATTTACTATTCTCTGCTTTTTGTATGATTAAATGAGCCTCTTGATTAAGAATTAAGCTACCAAGATTTTCTCCAGATAAAGTAAAACTATTATATTTAGATAATTCCATTTCTTCGGAGGAATCTATGTATTTACAGGATAATACTTTATAGTCATCACTCGTGTTTTCATATAGAATTTTTTGTGGAATACAATGTACTTTAAGCATATTTTTTCCTCTTTTTTTTGCTCTGTTTATAATATAAAGGTTTTTCATAACCTTGTCAAGAGAAAAAACGTTTTCTTTTAATTATTTTTATTGTATTCCTTTAATCTGTTTAGAGTATCTGAATCTGTAAGAATGTCTTGCAAATTACATTTAAGAGCATTACAAATTTTTAATAATGTTGATAATTTCGCGCCGTTAATATCTCGGGCTCCTCTTTCATAATCTTGTAAAACACGCACAGAAATTTCAGCTTTAGACGCAAGTTGTGATTGCGACATATTAGCTTTCATTCGCATATTTTGCAATTTTTCGTTTTTGTACATGACCTTTATGCTAATATTCATGTGTTAGACCCCCTTGACATTTTTATATTTTATCAGTTATAATAAAGGTGACGGGCGGGGATACCCGCCACCATATTTGTTAGGACTGTTTGTTCTTTTTATTAGGCTTTATGCTGATTGTGATACGCTCTACCGATTCACTTTCTAATGCTTTTTTAAGAAGTTCAAGCAGTTCTTTTATTTGCTCTTCGGTCAATCTTCGCACCTCCTTTCTGATGGTGCTGTATTCTCCTTTCATTTTACTTGGCTTCCCCTTGCCTGTGATTCTATTATACGACAAATGACGTATAAAGTCAATAGTTTTTTAGAAAAAAATAAACAGAGGACTATTATAAAAGAGTCCTCTGTTTATAATATTTTGTTTTTAAATTGTTTGCCTATCGCTTTGAATAATAATTTCTCCAGTTTGATTATTGATAGAGCAAATTTTTTTTACTTTTCTATTATAGATTGAGTTTTTATAAGTTTTTATACGAAAATCATTTAAGCCCATACGATAACCAGTTAAAATCAAAGTTGTTCCTCTTCTGAACCAAGAAGTTTCTATTATATTTTTCCCTTTGTTATCATTTATATCACTAATTTGAGCTTTGTAATAAGCATAATCAGTTTTATCAAATTTGCATTGAATTACTTTATTATTAATATCAAGAATAGTAACTAAATGATGATTGTCAATTTTATCAATAACTGTTCCAGCAATTTGATATAATTCATATTTTTTCCATTCTCTTTTTCCATATTTTTCAGTATAAAATACAGGAGATAAAGGAATATCATCAAATAAAGAAATATTATATTCTTTTCTATTAATGTTTGATAATTCATGTTGATTGGAATAAAATCCACATGATTCAATAGACCAATGATTTGTATCTTTATTATCCAACATATTTGAATAACAATATATATACGCTTTATTTTTATATTCTCGCATAAAAGAAGGATCAGAAATATAATCTTTTAAAGATTGCATCTGAGAAGAAACAACTTTTTCTAAAGATTTGTCAACTATCAAAGTTAAATCATCTTTTTGTAACCAATCTATATTTTCTTTCATCTTTAATTTACAATGTTTTTCAAAGTATTTTAGAGCTTTATTATCTAACCAATATAATTTCTTTGTCTTAAAATTAGGATGCTGTCCATATAAAAATTGCTTATTAATTACATATTTTTTGAAATAATAAGGCTCGATAATATTTTTCGGTATATTGCATTTAATTCTTAATATTTCTGGAAGATTAGACATTGTTAATGTATCTTTAATAGGAGTAGATAATATAACATATTGTTTCATTATTATTGTTCGGTCTGAATTAAATTCATCAAAACAACCTGCTTTAATTAATTGAATAAATTTGCTATGTGTAATTAAACTACCATCATAACAATTTTTTTCATAAAAGTTTTTGAATGAATTATAAGGTCTATTTTCAATAATTTGTTGGCAAATGTTGATATTAATTCCAGAAATTCCTATAAGGCCAAAATATATTATATCTTTTTCTTCCGAGGGAACATAATCTATATCAGAATTATTAATAGAAGGAGGTAATACATTTATACCAGATTGTTTCATCTTATATATGGCTTTTGAAATTTCTGCATAATTAGTATTACCAATTTTTTGTGTACCATCTTCATTGTCTTTAAGTCCCATAGATTCAACAGAAAGACAACCACAATTCCAATAAACCTTAGGATAAAAATAATTTAGATTAAGTTCTTGAAGAGCTACAATAGAATAGCTATATGAATGTAGTTGAGAGACCTTAATGTTAGCTACATATTTCTATGTAGAGCAGACTATATCTTTACCCATCTATAAGATTAGGGTAGTTTGCGCTCAAACGGTAGTCAATTTCCGTTCACTTAGTCGTTGCACTTTTTATAAGAAGTTAATCTTTCTTTAGCGATATCAAAATATTGTTTATCAAGTTCAATTCCAATAAAATTCCTATTTGTGTTGATACAGGCTATACCTGTGGAGCCAGAACCCATGCAATTATCAAGGACTAACATTTCTTCGTTCGTATAAGTTTTAATAAAATACTCAAGCAAAGCGACGGGTTTTTGAGTAGGATGTAAATGACAAGTTTGTTTGTCAGAAGCAAAAGTGATGATACTTCATTGTTTTGAGTTTTAATATATTTAGTATATGAATGAATGGGTTTATGACCAGTTGTTTTTTGTGGATTATAAATTGGCAATTTTTTATAAAACACAAGAATATTTTCATGTGCTTTCATCGGCATTTTCTTTGCATTAAGATGACCTGTTGCCTGTGTTTTTTCCCAAATCCATTCATATTTAAGCATAGATAAATTAGATGATCCAAGAACTTTGTCAAAAGGAGTTTGAGCAAATAAAAGAATTGGGGCATTATCTTTGATTATTCTATTATATTGATTCCACATAGCAAATAAATCAATAGGAGTATCCCATTTACATTTAGTTATACCATAAGGTAGATCACATAGAATTAAATCAATAGATTTATCTGGAATTGATTTCATTACTTCTAAACAATCGCCGTTATATAATTGCATATTAAAACCTCTTATAACTTAGCACAGAATCACCTTGCTGTTTCCAGTTTAGGCTTTTTCTGTTAGCATGAATATAATTCACACACCTGTTGACCAAACAGTTCACAAACTTCACTTATAATATTACTATTATAAGGCGCTTAATTAAATAACCATGCTATATAGTTTAGGTTAAATATTTTTAACGAATATCCCATACTTGGTGCGAATACTACATTCCATATATAATCTAAAAATACTTCTCTTGTTCCAATTTTTCGTCCATATTCAAAAAATTGTTGTTTAGCTTCAGCTTGGAGTTTTTCATCTTTTTTAGCGATAGATTTTCTTAATTTATTTGCTTCTTTTAAGCTATATCCAGATACTTCTGAGTCCATACTTAGACGCATAATTTTTTCTTGACTATCTGCCAATCCATAAGCATCAGCTAAATATTTCCAAAGAATTTCACGCTCTTTATCATTCAATCCAAAATTTTTAGTATCTTCTATCCATTCTTGATGATTATTTTTATATTTAATATAAGAATCAATAGGTGTAATAGAACTATTTTCAGGTTGTAATCTTAATAAACTATTGGCCGCTGATAAATCCATTACTGATTTAGGTTTTGTAGCTTCCAGAGCTTTAACTGAAATAGGGGTGTCAAATTGAAATACTGAATAAATTGTAGGAATAATCTTCCACATTTCGGGATTATCATAATTTAATACGTCAGGATGTATCCAATTATAATAAGTTTCTTTTAAATTTTTTCCTGGTTTTATTTTATTGTATTTAACTAAATAATCTAAAGTTTTATGAATTTTATCAGTGCATGTAGTAGTTAGCATATCAAATTTAACGCAACCTACTTGTTCTGCATCTATTAGATCATATCCAGTAATTAAAGTTCCATCTGGTGATCTCATAGCGGATAGAAAATTGGTATAAGGTTCGTTACATATAATTATACCTGCAGCATGAATCCCTCTATTAGTTACAAGTCCTTCAATTCCTAAACAAGTTTCTTGTAACTTAGGATATTTTTTCATCTCAGAGACTAATTCATATACTGGTTTAATTCCTTTTTCTTTATTACCAAACAAACAATCTTTTAATTTAGCAACTTTGCCACGATCTACGGGAATCAAAGATTTTAAGTAACCTGCGATATCATTATTAATATCTAATCCTTTGCAGGCTTTTTGTATAGCAGTTTTAGAAGAAATTTTTGAAAAAGTTATAATATTTAATACTTTATCTTCTCCAAAATATTCTTTAATTTTTGCTATAATTGTTTTCTTTTTAGAGGCTTCTGAATCATTATCAATCATTGTGTTAGCTCATAGTTATGATTTTCTATGAGATCAGACTATATCTTCATCTCTATAAGAATAGAGAGGATGGCGCTGGACAATAGGAATTTCACCATAATGCCACTTAGTCGTTGCACCTTGCCTTTTGGCCTTGGCACAGTGTTGTCATAACCCGATTCAGTAGGCCAAGATTTTCACTGTTAGCATCTTTTTAGACACACCCCGCAAGTACGGGTTCACCATCTTGTTTTCTATATGTCACCATATAGCCAGACTATGTTGTTAATCTGGAAGCTCTGTTCCACGTTCGACACTTAAAAACCTCCAGAAAGGAAAGTAGTTTCCTAATGGAACAGGGTCAATTTGAGTAACTTCTAAAAGATAATTAGTTAATGACGCAGCACTACTACCACGAGCGGGCATAGCCAAACTATTTGATTCCCATATAAGATCAATAATTTTTGACATAGAAGAAAAATAAGAAGGAATAGAAGTATTCAGTTGTTCACTAATCAATCTAAATTGTTCAAATTCTTCATTAAGTCGAGCAATATATAATTGTAAATCTTTTCCTTTATCTACTATTTTAGATTTTAATCCTTGTTCCACTTGATAAAAAAAATATTCTTCCCATTTGTTATTGTTTTTATTAAGAGCATAATAAGCAAAATCAGGATAATTTTTATAATATTCTTTGAACCAATGCTGAATAGTAAATGAATCTGGGATTTTTTCTTTTGGAATTTGAGGAATAATTGGATCATGATTAAAATTATATCCTTTTATTCTATTACAAATTTCTAAAGACCATTCAAACATTTGTTCTATTTGTTCATCTGTAAAATCTATACACAAATGTTCTCGAAGATCATCAGGAGACATAAGATAAGTTGTTGCATAAAATTCATCAACTTCTCTATCTCCTTCTTGAGAATTTAAATAAATTTTATGAATAAAAGCATCTTCTTTTTTAAGATAATGTGAATCGGAACTCGGAATAATTTTTATTCCTGTAAATTCATGACCTTTCCACATTAATCTATTGACTTTACTTTGATCGCAATTTGCATCTTTAGGAGGTTGAATTTCAAGATAAATATTATCTCTCCCAAAAATATTTATAAATTTGTTTAATTCTCCATTTTCTCCAAATGCTTTTTCCCATTTATTGTCCAATAATAATCTGCTAATTATTCCGCCCAAGCAAGCTGTCGAAGCAATAACATGTCCTTGATTGGGTTTAATAATTTCTTCTAAATCTGAATAATATGTAGGACAACGATATATTCTTCTTTGTTTCCAACTTCTTTTCCAAGCTCTTGTAGAAAGTTCTCGAAGTTGTTTATGTCCGTCATTATCTAAAGCTAATAAAATAAAATGACAGTACGGATATGTATTATGATGTTCTTTATTTATCTCATCCCATTCTTCAGGAACAAGATAAATTTCATTGCCTAATCCTAATGTAAAAGAACGATCTTTTCCCATAGAATTATAATAATTAAGTGCTTGAATATGTCCACTTAATGATTCATGATCTGTCAAAGCTATTCCAGGCAATCCTAAATCATAAGCTCTCTGAATTAGATCAGGTACACGACAAATTGTATCTGGAAAACCAAGCCCTGCATTAGAGCCAATATCCGAATGATTGTGAATACTAAAGTAGCTCATAAGTTTTAACTCCCATATGTTCCATTATACTTCTTTCTTTATCATTTAATTTATCATTCTCCCATTGTCTTTCTACAACAAAGACTAAATCTTTATAATAACCATAAGATTTCAAATATAAAATCTTTTCTTTCTTTTTTATTTCTGTAATCAATAAGGTATATTTCATTTTTATATATTACCAATTACACGCCCAATTATTATTATCGTATAATGTTGAATTTTTTGTTGTGGGTACGATTTCCCATTCTTCAATAATAGCTTGCGGATATTTATTACCATTCCATTCATTAATAGATAAAGTAATAATAGCTTCGATTTTACAATCTTCTTTTTCTATTAGTTCTACATCTTCTTTTTTAGCTCTAAATTTAATAATATTTGTGCCATTTACATTAAATTTAATTGTTGTTGTTCTATTGGTGTAAATATTATAACTGTCATTTGAAAAAGTAATATAAAACTTTGGCTTTGTTATTTTAGCTGCTTCGCTACTATTCCACAAATCTTTATTATTCTCTATCATTTGGCATAAAGATTGAGTGATTTGTTTAGCTTCAATAATAGCAGACACATTCTTTTTTATAGAAAAAGTTTGATGATTGAACCATTCAACTAAATCATTCAATTTATTTTTTTCTAATTCAATTCCACATGCTTGTAAATGTCCTTGGCATAAAGCTAAACCAGTGTCATTAATTTTATTAGCAATGTCTATTGGTGACCTTAAAGAACCCATATATTTATCTTGTGTTTCTTTAATAACTAAAGTGGTTTTATGATTTGCACCTGCAATTTTATTAGCAATTAATCCATTATAAACAGTTTCTTCATTAAAAGCAAAACCAATAATTACATTATCATATTTTTCTAAATTAGAGTTTAATTCTTTTGTCAAAGTATTCACAATTTTTCTTTGATTTTTGTGGCAAAATTCACAAATATCTAATCCTTGAAAAATTGGTTTTTCTTCTACAAAACAATAGAAAAAATTATTCTTGTCTTCTAATGTTCCGGCTCTAAATACAGAGTTGATTTTAGGAGAGATAGACCAAGCTATATTATATGGACTTATATCTTTAAAAGAATATTCTTCAATCATTGCTTTTATCATTGGATTTGTTATATTATTAATTCCGTATTTAAATAAAGCATGATTTTCCAAAGATGCCATATTACACATATCAGTAACTAAACTAATAGCTACCATATCATAATATTGATTTTTAATATCAATGCCCATTTTTTGAGAATATGCTTGTACGAATTTAAATGTTACACCACATCCAGACAAAGCAGTATTCAAATTTTTACTTCTATGATGATTAATTACTATGGCATTAGAATTTATTTTTTCAATTTCATGGTGATCTAATATAATAACATCAACACCATATTCTTTAAGTAAATTAACTTGTTTAACGTCATTAGATGCAGAATCAGGACAAAATAAAAGACTGATATCACTTTGAACGATTTGTGAAATAATATTCTCTTGTTCATTTTGAACTAATCCATGTTGTTTTCCAATATGATTATAAATAATAATATCTTTTACATTCAAATATTTTTTTAAAAAAGAATATAAAAGAGCAGATGATAAAATACCATCAGCATCAGAATCAATAAGAATACCAATTTTTTCTTTTTTCTTAATAGCGTTTTGTAATCTTAATACTGCTTTATTCATATCTATATATTGAAATGGATCATCTACACAATTTAAGTCGGCACTTAAATATGTATCTACATCATTTACTCCACAAGATATAAGATAATCTTCTAAAAAATTGTCTGTTATTTCTGGTAATAATGCTTGTACTTCCATATTAATCTCCTTATATATTTTATAATAAAAGAATAATTTATTCTTTTATTTTTTCATAACACCAACTACCAGGACCGTTTTCTGTAGAATAATATATGTTCTTTATTCCCATCTTTTTTATCAAGCCCATACAAGCAGGACAAGGTCTGGCTATACCATCAGATTCATCACGCTTGCTGCGAGCAATGAACAAATGCACTTTATTGTAGTTTTCTATGTTTTGTTCGATAGAAAGAAGCGCATCAATTTCTGCATGTAAAGTGTTTCTGCTAATTGAATCGTTAGGATCATAGCCTCTCAACTCATTATATTTCTTTTGTAGAGGACTGGTTTTGTTTTCATAATTATGCCCCATACTAATAATTTTATTTTTATACACTACTACGCATCCAACACGAGTTTTTTTGTTATCACTTAACAAAGAAACTATTTTTGCATTCCGCAAATATTTCTCTATTTTCTTTTCAGGTAACATATTGTAATCATTTATGCCTCTTTCTTTTTTTTTATTTTTTCCGTATAAATTGTATCAGTTTTTTCCTCTGAAATCAATTAGCAAATCATACAATTTTAAATAAAAATAAGAGGACTAAAAAAGCCCTCTTATTTCTGTCTAAAATTAAATTAAATTCTTTCTGCCCAGAACCGCAATAACTTCATCTCGTTTCATAGGTCTTTCCGGGCTGCTACCATCTACAATGCCAGCTTTCGTAGCTTTTGCCCAATACCCTTCATTCTTAGACCAAGCAGGTTCATCCAATGTTTTAGCATGGAGTTCTGCTTTTTGCATGAGTTGATATGCCTGTTCATTAGTCATTTCAGAAATTAACTTTGCAATATCCACCTCTTCTTCTCCCTCCAATCTTTTGTTTACTTCAGCCGCGATTTGCCCGTGTCGATTATATAGATAGTCTCCAGGACAACTTTTATTTGAAAAATCGCGGTGAATTGTCATGTTACAACCATTTTTATGATTAATTCGATCATTTTTGTTTGTAGACCATACCAACTTCTTGATACCGTTTCTTTTACAAATATCTGTTACTAAATCTAATAATGCTGCATAAGCCTTGTTTGATACAGGCCAATCTGGAGCGCCGCCATTATTGGCTACTTCAATAGTAATAGCTCGATTATCATTAGAAGAACTGGAAGAACACCAAGACCGATTTGCTTCATCTACATACAAAGCAATTCGTCCATCACTTCCAATACCATAATTGCTACTGGCTTTACGAGATGGATTAGCAAATAAAGCACCACAAGTTTCTACACTGGCGTTGCCTGCCATACAATGAATAGTAATTGTATCAATTACATGATTTCGTTTTCCAGAATGATTGGGAGAAAGTTTAGTATAATTAACAAGAGGACTATTACTCATCTTCATCTTCCCCCTTCCCGTTGGTCATTTCATCCAGCATGCTTTCTGGAATCTCATCTTCTGGATGTACAACAGACAAAGGAATCTTCTTTCCTTCCATAGGAATCCCCCTTTTACTTAAAAAGGTCTGCCAGCGTCTTTGTCTTAGACTTCATGTAGGAACGCTGAATATCGTTCCATTCGTCCATCTCCTTCTCCCAGCCGGTCCAGCCCTGCTGCTGCGCATACATGCGGGAGGCAATGTCTACGTCCACGCCCTCTTTCTCGCTGATAGCCTTAATTGCCATGCGATTCGCATAAAAACGATTCTTCTTATTCATAATAATTTTTCCTTTCATAAATCATATTATTATATATGGAGTATAACTCCATTTTTATTTAATTATAATGCTTCTTGATTATCATAAAGCATTTTATATTCATTTAATGTAAAGTCAAAGGGAGAGCATTTATAAGCGTTTTTAAGTCCAATATTATTATAAATAACAGAGACTTTGGCATAACCTTTGAATAATTTCCCTAATGAAAAAATTTTCTTTTCAAAGACATCATATTCTTTGTCTCCTATATTATGAAAATCATTATCTAAAGCCAAAATAACTTTGTTTACTCCCATTTTTACAAGTTGGTTTCTTCTGTGCAATCCTAATTGTGATCCATATAAAGCTAAAACATTACTATTAGTATTAAACCAAGTATCGGCTTTTAAGACGCTTTTTTCTCCTTCTACTAATATTACTTCTTTCTTTTTTTTTATCGCAGGCCAATTATAATATATGCCATAAAATTCATTGTTGGTATTAAATTTATAACACTTATTGTTGAATAAAATTAAAGGAATATACTTAGCATAATTTATTCGATCTGGATGTAAATTTCGACATCTTATACCAATTAAATTTCCATCTTTATTTCTACAAGGAATAATAATTTGATTAGTATAATCATAATATCGTATTTCATATTTTATCATTGATTGAATACTAATACCTTCATTTATCCATCCTTCATAATACGAATTAGAAAAATTCAAAAGGATAGAATCATCATATTCTTGAAAAATAGATTCATTATTTTTAAATCTTATAAATTTTTCTAAATTTGATTGCCAATTACAAACATTGGGTTTATTAATTCTTTGGACAGATTGACTTTGAATATTAGTACATTCTAAAATAAAATTAATAGCATCTAAAAAATTACTTTTTTTATTCAATAAATTTAATCGAACTTGACAAAGAGAAATAATATCATAAGTTCGACCAGAAGTATATCCTACATAAATTTTGTTATCTTTATAAAAAACTAATTTTCCTGGGCTACCTTTATAAGCATCTTTGTTTTTATCACCTGTCCAATAATTGATGGTAGTTTCTGTTTCGTTAAAAATTGGTATATCAAGATAGTTTAATATTTTCTTATGATCTTCTATTGTAAGTTTAGATTTGAGTATTTTAACATTAATTTGTTCATTCAAATTAAATACTCCTTATTATTATTTTACAAATTTATCTGTAAAATAACTAATTTCTTTTGCCAACTCATTAATTTCTCCATAATTATTTTGGGAATCAAAAGAAATTCTAATAGTACAAGCTGCTTCTTCATCTGTTAAGCCATAAGAATTTAATACTCTATAATCAGATGCTTCAGCACAAGCAGAATGTCCAGGACTAATATAAATTGCTTTGGTAGATAAATAATTGGTTAAAGCATCTGCATTTATTCCAGGAAGATAAATTGCATTGATAGCAGCAATTTTATTTGTATTTTCTCCTATAATTTTATACTCTATATTTTTTCTATTAAAAACTGTTTTTAATGATTTCAATAAATCTTCACTATAAATATAAGTATAATCATCTTTTATCAATGCTTCTGTCATAGCAAAAATCCCATTGACATTGGGAGTTCCTGGCACAAAACCATATTCATTATTACCGCAAATATTACCACCTAAATATTTTTGTAAACGGTCACTAATCCACATAAATCCAGTTCCTTGAGGTCCATTGAATTTATGTCCACTTGCAATAATTGCATCATAATATTCTTCTGCATTATCAGGTAATACCATGTGATGAATAGCAGCAGTATAATCCGCAATGACAAAAGTATTTTCCATTTTACGAACTAAAGGTTTTTTAATACCGGTAATATTATTTACTAATGTTTGTATTTGAAATACATAGGAAGTACATATTGGATTATCATATTGATAAAAAGATTCATGTTCATCACCGAAAATAAATACTCCATTTCCAACAACTTTAGAGTGATTAAACAATCTATTAGCTAAATCCGTTGAGCTATATCCAAAAATTACAATACCTTCATTTACATGAATATATTTTTTAATAATTTCTCTACATCTGTTCATTTCTTTTTGAGCTTTAATTCCTAAAGCATGATTAGCATGAGGATTTTTGAAAAAATCTTTCACAGGGACATAATAGCGAGATGTAGCAGCACTATCAAGATAAATCATTTTTTTAATATACCTCCTGCATTGCGTTTTATTTTGTTTGCTACTTTTTAATTAGTATATCTTATTTTTATTAGAAAGTCAATATTGAGAGCAGCATTTTTCTAAAAAGAAAAAACAGGGAAGGAATTTCCCTCCCTGTTGGATAACTTCGTTCGGTCAGTTTTTATTTTACCGACAAGTCAGAACCGTCACTCGTCTCATGCAGAAGTTATCATTCCAGTCGTCATTGAGTAGTAACGACAAGCAGTTTTCGCATGCTTAGGCTTGAATATAAAACTCTGATTTATATAGCGCCATCCAGTATCCAGCGCCACTCTCTGTTGGGTTTTTAATATTATATTATATTTTTATTTGTATAATAAAACAAAAAAGTATTCTTTAAGCACTATGTTTTACTCTATCATGTTCTTCTGCTCGTTTAGCATTATTAAATCTATCTAAAGTTCCTACTAAATATCCTGTGATTCTACGGATTCTATCAAAAGGCACACCATCATTTTCATGGCGTCCGCAGCCGGGGCACTGGTCTCCGATGATCCCAGAGAATCCACACACCGGGTCCCGGTCCACCGGATGGTTGACCGAACCGTAGCCAATGCCCTTCTCTTTCATGCAACGGATGACCCGTTCAAAGGCGTCCAAGTTCTCCGTGGGGTCTCCATCCATCTCAATATAGCTGATATGACCGGCGTTGGTCAGGGCGTGATAAGGTGCTTCAATGGCAATCTTGTCATACGCGGAGATGGGATAATACACCGGCACATGGAACGAATTGGTGTAGTAATCCCGGTCGGTAATCCCCTCAATAATTCCATATCTTTTTTTATCTATATTAACAAAACGTCCTGATAAACCTTCCGCAGGAGTTGCTAATAAAGTAAAATTCAATTTACGCTTTTGACTTTCTTCATCCATTCGTTCCCTTAAACGACCTACAATTTTAAGCCCTAATTTTTGTGCTTCTTCACTTTCCCCATGATGTTTTCCAATTAAAGATTTTAAAGTTTCAGCTAATCCAATGAATCCCATTGATAGGGTGCCATGCTTTAATACTTCTCTGACTTCATCTTCCCAATCTAAATTATCTGAATCTATCCAAACGCCTTGACCCATTAAAAATGGAGCGTTTTTTACTTTCTTTTTGCACTGTTGCTCAAATCGCTCTAATAATTGATCTATACATAAATTGACCATATTATCTAATTTCTTAAAAAATAAATCAATATCTCCTTTAGATTCTATTGCTAAACGGGGAAGATTGATTGAAGTAAAGGATAAGTTACCACGTCCGTTACAAATTTCTCTTTCAGGGTCTACTACGTTGCCAATTACTCTTGTGCGACAGTTATGACTATTAATTCCATTAACATCAAATCTATCGCTTTCTGTCTCTACATCGTAACTCATTTCTCCATTCATATAATCAGCATCTTTAACATCAGAAATTTGAGAAAGTGTAGACATTAAAGGAGACATTGGGTAAGTATTGGACCATATAAGTCCCTTTTTCTTTTTTTCACAAGTCATCGCTATTAATAAATCTTTAAAAGCTCCAAACTCTACTCTATATGCAGTTTTATCTTTGTTTTCATTATCATAATGAATTTCATATAATTTAGCATTAAACCCTAAACTTTGAATAAGACACATTTCTTGTAAAGCGAGCTCTTTATTTACACTTCCAATTTGAGCACGTAACCCAACGCCTTTTTTGGATGTTTTTTTATTAATATATCCATCTGCATCCATTAATCCCGCTAAAAATGCAAGTCGAATTTCATAAGAAGAATTAAAAATTTTATTAGGAATACGACGTTTTTGTTTGATTCCACCTTCAAATAAAGAAATATATTTATTAGACATTGCAACGGAACCACAATGAATTGTCAAGTAATTTCCTTTTTCATCACGATGATTTTCTATAATAGTAGAGTTAGGTAATAATTCATTGCATTTTTGAGCAATATCATATTCATCCATACCTACATAAATATCAACCGCTCCACCTGTTAATCCAGCATCACAAAGAATAATTCCAGCTAACCATGCTTCTTCTTTATTAAAAAACGAATTAGAATCTAAATTTGTAGGTTGTTGAACAGTAATAGGAGCATAACTGCCTAACGGAATATCTTGCACATAAGTACGTCCTAAACCATCAATAGGCAAAGGATGATCGTTTGTAGCTACAAGGATTCTTCCATTACTATAAATTACTTTTTTCCACCCATATACATCTAAATTCCGTAATACTGTTTTTACTTTAACAAATCCAGAAACATTAGAATCATAAATTTCAACGTTTAATTCTTCATTAGTTAAATCAAAATATTCTGTTTTCCCTTTAATAAAAGGTTCTTTATTTAATAATTCTTTTACTCGGAAAAACATTTTCTCTATACTTTCTACATAAATTATCTCATTAATACGATAAGTTACGACTGATTCCTTCGCGACACATCCCATGTAGGCAATTTCCGTCTCCGGATGTCCTTCTTTATAATATTGAAGATTAAAAGGTGCGTCAACAAAAGAGAAGTTAGGAAATAGTCTTTTAGCTGAACAACGTATAGCCAATTTAAATAAATCATAATTTACATCTTCTGGATTATAATTTACTCCCTCTTTAACACGGAAAATTTGAATAGGGAAAATAGGAGTCTCGCCATTGCCTAAACCAGCTTCCGTTGCTAATAGAATGTTTTTCACTACCAATCTTCCCTCTGGACTGGTATCCATTCCATAGTTAATCGAAGAGAACGGCGTTTGAGCTCCTGCTCGAGAGTGCATAGTATTTAAATTATGAATTAAAGATTCCATAGCTTGATAAGTTGCTCGATCAGTTTCTTTAACTGCTTGCTGATGAGCAAATCTTTGGCATTGCCTTATCTTTTCTTTATCATTACAATAATTCATTAAGAATGCTTTCTCTTCCTCAAAATAAGGCTCGCATTTTTTTAATTCTAATTCAGGCACAAGATTTTTGTCTTTTTCGATCTTTTGAGCATTATTCTTAATATCTTTTTCTAAAATTGTGTTGTCCACAAGTAAAATTAGACTTTTAGCTAAATTTTTTAGATAAAGTTTTTTGAACGTCTTCCGCACTCCCATGGCCATGGAATAATCAAAGTTCACAATGGCTTGCCCGCCATGCTGGTCGTTCTGATTGGATTGAATGGCGATGCAGGCCAGGGCTGCATAAGAGGCAATGTCGTTGGGCTCTCGCAGTGTGCCATGCCCTGTGGAGAAGCCCCCATCAAAGAGCTTAATCAGGTCAATCTGGGTACAGGTGGTGGTCCCCATAGGGGCAAAATCCATGTCATGGATGTGAATATCTCCATTTATATGAGCTTGTGCATGCTCTGGTTTTATCATAAACATCTGATAGAACTGCTTGGACCCCTCGCTGCCGTACTTGAGCATAGTGCCCATGGCAGTGTCTCCGTCGATGTTGGCGTTCTCCCGCTTAATGTCGCTGTCCTTGGCGGAGGAGAAGGTAATATTTTTATAGGTAGAAATTAAAGGAGAATTTTGTTCTCTAATTTGATTACGTTGAAAACGATAAATAATATATTCTTTGGCAGTTTTAATAAATCCATTAGTCATTAAAGTCTGTTCAACTATATCTTGAATATGTTCTACATTAATATTATCATTATTTTCTGTTTCAAGCACAGAAACTACCTTATCAGTAAGAAAAGTAACCGTTTTTTTAGATTTTTTTTCTTTACTGGCCTCAAATGCTTTACCAATAGCAACTTTAATCTTGTGTTTATCAAAAGAGACTAATCTACCATCTCGTTTTTGGATTTGTTTAATCATTACGCTTTTCCCTTCCAATAGTTTTATTTCTTAGAAACACAATATGTTGTGTTTAAATTCTGTCTTTTTATTATAATATTGTATTATCAATTTGTCAAGTAATAAGATCACAATCTTCAATTCGTAAAGTAATAGCTACATCCCAAAGGATGTAGCTATTAACACGATTTTAAAAAGTATTTCTACTTTTGTTTTTTTTCTGGGAAACTCGTTCCTTCTCCCTCGGTTGACCCGAGTCATTAGCCCAACCACTTGGCGTGATGATTTAGTTTTACAATACTCCTGGGCGGCGCCCTATTCATCAAATAGGCATCACGGTGAGTATCAACCCGTTAAAAAGAGAAAGATTATTCTTCCTCTTTTTTTATATTGCGCAACATAAAATTGAACTTGCCGTTCTAATATGCTTTTTATATTATAAAATAATTATTTTATTTTGTCAAGATAAATTGACAAAATTTTCAAAATTAGATATACTAATCAAAAGGAGGTGTTGATATGGCTACTTCGTCTATTACTAAAGAGTTTTTCGTAAAAGATGATACTGCATTTGAGAAGTTGAAAAAAGAATTGGACACGGATCCTACTTTGCGTAAACAAGTGGTTGAATCTCCATCTTTGAAAAAAGACAAAGAAAAATTAGCTACCTTTGTATTTCATTGAATATGTAAAAGGGAAGTAGAATTTTCTACTTCCCTTTTGCGAAGGTATACACATTAAACACCAGCTTCGCGTTAAGGTAGCGAGACACCCTGAACAGTACAAAGAAAGGTTTCCTATCGCCTACGAATGAATGATATTCTAACCGTCATTCTCGGTTTGCCAATAATAAAAGCCATGCCTTTTTTGTTTGAAACAAAACTTATTATTTTATTTCAAACATGGTGCCGGGGACCGGACTCGAACCGGCACGGAATTTCTTCCATGAGATTTTAAGTCTCAGGTGTCTACCAATTCCACCACCCCGGCATATATAAGAGAAATATTTTTGTATTTCTCTTATATCGCTTTCAGTGTTATTACTATATCATTTTTCTATCTTCTTGTCAACCCATTTTGCAAAAATTTTAATCAAAAATTTCTACCATTTCTGGAGCGTTTAAGGCTATCCATAAGCCACATTCTTTGTAATTAAAATTTTTATCACTAAATACTTGATTTTTAATATCAAGAAAATTATCATTCTTTTTTAGTTTTTTATCGCATTTTTTTTTACTACCACATTTAGAACAAGGAGATTCAGAAAGTTTTTCAATTCTTTGATACATAATAATCACCTTTTTATTCGATTCCTTCTATTTTAATATCAATATTTAATACTTCCGAAGAAGGAGGGATAATATTATTTACATAAGGAAGATACCAAAATGGAATATATGGATTATTACTTGAATATATTGAAAGAGTATACTCCATATTAGCAAAATCATACATAGTATAATTAAGAGCTAAATAATTATAATCATAATTGAGGGATGCTTTTGTTACACAAAAATATTTGCTAACAGTAATTTCTTTGTTATATATATCACCCCAATTAGCCCTAAACCACTCATTGGAGCTATTTACAAAGGCAAAAGATAAAAATCCATTAGCATTACTTAATTGTACACTCGAATTAATAGTAATTTCCATTTTAAAAAAAGAAAATATTTTATATAAATATTCTTCTTTATATGAAAAATTTACATTTTGATACTTATAATTGTTGCTACCTGTAAAAGCTCCTCCTTGAACTACATATGATTGTTTTCCTAATAAAGTTGTTTTTTTATTTAATGACTCAAACTGGGGGGGGATAATCATTATCTTTTCTCCTATATATTGATTAATTCATCATATTGATTTGTACAAAAATAATCTGTATTTCTAAAACGTGCTCGATCAAAATAACGCCATACTTTTATTTTTTGATCTGCATATTCACCAAATCTTGATTTAACAATATAACTAACCAAATTTGGCATAATAGTTTCGCCCTTAAATCCTACTTTTTTAATATAGGGTTTAATATGAGCAAATTCTTTTATTCTATTTTTTACAGGTAAAGTAATACAAGCAGCATCTAATTTCACTTTTTGAGATTTGCCGCCAGAAAAACAACTTTCATCAGGAAAATCAATCGTTTTTTCAGTTCCATTTAATTGGCTCATTGTTTTTATTCCCACTGAATATTTTTCTGCCATATTTTTTAATTCCAATGTAATGTTCCTTAAAACCAAATCTTCTCTTGCTTGTACTGCTGTATTCTGTCTATATTCGGCAACGACAGAAGAATTTAATTGCACATAGTCGAAAACAGTATAATATATATTATATTTTTCTACACATTCTTTTATTTTTCTCTCTATACTTTGACAAGTAAAATCGGCCATATCTACAAGAGTTAAATTATTTTGTTTTAATATTTCTCCAGCTTTAAGAACTCTAAATTTTTCTTCTTTATTTAAAGTCCCCATAGTAATATGTTTTTCATTTACTCCTGATATACAAGCTAAAAACATTGGATTAATTTCTTTACGAGTATCTAATTCAGTATGAATAAATAATCCCGAACCTTGATAATTAGGATTAATAATAAAATCTTCTTGTTCATCATTCCAAATTTGATCTACTGATACATTGCATAAATCTGCCACTGCCATTCGAGATTTACCAGTAGATGAAGGTGCAGACTCCATTATTAAATGTCCTAAACACCATCCACGAAACAAAGTAGTTAAATACGGAGAACACAAAGATGCCCCAAAAGCAGGAGTTTCTTCAAATTCAGATAATAATTCTTCTGTGCCTTCTCCTGCTCTCATTTCATTTCTCACATATTTAACATCATACTTTGTTCTTAATTGAATACTTTTAAATTCTATTCTATTTAATATTTCCTGAATAGTAAGTTTCTCAAATTGTGCTAATTGATCATTTTCTTCTGATAATTCATCATAAAATTCTCTAATATCAAAACCGTTATCTTGCAATTCTCGCAACAAAGAAAATTTACGAATAGTATTATAATAATACTCATAGTTATCTATAATAGATAGTTCTTTTACATTAACAATAAAATCAAGATAATTATTATCTTGTAGAACTTCCAAAAAAGCAGGTTTTGTTTTTACTACATTTTCTATTTCTATTTCTGTAATTTCTTGTATTCCATTATGAACCAATTTATTAATTGCAACATAAATAATTTTATGAAATAATTCAGGCTCAAAATCTTGTTTAGACAAAGGGAATTGAGGAAGAGTTAAAAGAGACGGTTGTTTCATTAAACACCCTAAAAGCAAAGAGGATAAATTTATATTATAAAGCATAAATATTTCTCACTTTTTCAAAAATAATAAATTAAAAAATTTAATTATAATTAATAAATCGCATGTAATATATATTACAGGATTCTTTAATATATAGCATCCTACAATACTCCCAATTAATAAAATAATGATACAAATCATCTCTTTTAAATAATCTTTTAATCCCATTGTTCTTCTTTAACCCTTCTTTTTTGTTTAATAAAAGGAATAGTATTTATTTGAATATCAATTTGTTTAGCATTCTGTTTATTGTTTTTTATTTTTTCCATAAATTTATTGAATGGCTCAATATATTTCGGAAATATTTGCCCTAATCCATATTCAAATTGAATACTATATCCTTCTATTTCTACTGCATATTTTATTACATTATAGATGTCTTTGCAAGACATATTCTTTTTTTCTACAAGAAATTTAATAAATTTAACTGTCAGTAACCAATTTACATTTTCACTGCCAAGCCATTGATCTTTAATATAATCTAATAAAACATTATAATCTGGATATGGCTCTTTTTTTACAGCGTTCTTTTTTATTTCTATTAATTGCTCATAACATTCTTTGCTACAAACAATAATATTTTTATATCTTTCATTTTGATATTTCTTGCCTCTATCTATTTCTTTACCACAAATAGAACATATACTCATATCATATTAAAACATTAAGATTCTTCCCAATCTACATTTTTTTCTTCTGCAAAATCTAATAATTTATCATAAATATATTGCAAAGAATCCTTATCTTCATTAGTAGTTTGACTGATCTTTTTATTCTCTCCTAAATATTGCGTCACTACTGAATCTACGAAGTTTTTATACTTAGCTGTATATAACGCTTTATAGATTGGTTGAATCATATTTTTTAAATCTTCATAAGTTTTACTTTTTTCTTCTTTAACCTTTTCTTTTTTGCTCTCTTCTTCCGCGAAAGTAATTGCTTTTACCCCTAATTTCTCAGCTTCTTTTTCACAAGCCAACTTTATAGCATTCTTCAAATTTTCTTCTGTAAAAGGATCAATGATCGGTTGACACTCTGTATATCTACTACGCGCAAAAAACTCTTTATGCTGAACACAATGCCCTCTGGATAAAATAGGAATCCCATCATCTCCAATTCCTTGTGATTCCAAATAAATCATAAAATCAGGAATATCTTTTAAACAATTACCTGCTTTATTGAATGTTGTCTTAGGAATAATATATTCATATTCTCTATTCTTTTCATCTTTCATTGTTTTAATTTCATCATGAAAAATAAGAACAACACAATATCCTGACAAAGCCAATTTATTAATTTGAATATCAATTTCTCTATTTAGAGAAGCATATCCTCCTCCATAAGGAATAGCACTAATTTCATTGATAGGATTAAAATCAGTAAAATTAGCAGACTGTTCTTCATTATAACGAGAAATAATATATTGAGTGCATAAACTTGGAATTTTATCAGCTGTATCTACAACTACACAATCATACATTTCACGAACTTTTTCTCTCTTCTTTTTATTCCTGGTAGTAAGCTGATTAATAGCATCTCTAAAGTCATGCCAATTCTCAATATCATATACATAAAGATCGCTTTGTGCATTATACCCTTTTTCAGTAGCTAACCAAAGAGTTTTGCCAGAAAACAATCTTGCAGAAACATAAGATTTTCCTGTATTATTTGTTCCATAAATGCCAATAATTTTTCCTGCTAATCCAGTAGTAATTGTAGTTTTAGTAATTTCAGTGATGTCAAATTTTCCCATAATTTCACCAATTTAAATCTTCAAAATCAAAACTATCATCATCATTATCAAAATCTGTGTCCCAAGGAGTATTAGTTGTCGCCTTAGATTTCAACCTTTCCTTAGCAGCCTCTTTTTTTGTCTGAAGTAAAGTTCTTTTGTTATCATCTTTACTTTTCCCTACTAATTCGTTCAAATAATTTTCTCTAATTTTAATAGCTTTATCCATAGTAGTAGGATTAATCCAATCAGTTTTAACAAGAACTTCATTACCATTTTCATCTGTCTCTACAAGAGATTCTGGTTCTTCAATCTCATCTTCCCCACCTACAAGAATCAATTCTTGAACATCAAAACCATTATTAACTGTAACTTTTGTTTTTCTTCCAAACTTCTTTTCTCCTACGCGTCCTCCAACATGTCGTGCAATAAGCTCAAAATCAAAAGGTACAGTCATTCCCACTTCATAACAATCTTCAAAATCTTCAGCCAAATCTTCATTCACAATGGCCTTTACAGGAAAGCATGCGCCTTTATTATCAGCACCATAAAGAGTTAGTAACAAACGCCCTGTTTCTTCTTCATTAACAATTTCTTTTTTGATAGACTGAATATAAAGAGTTGCTTTAAGTGCAGTTCCAGTAGGAACATTTTCATCTAATACAGTTTTTGCTTTTTGTGCTTTATTAACATTCCATCTCAAAGTAGTGGAAACATTTCCTTGTTGATTAACATAATCATTAATTCTTATAGTTCCTTCTACATTTAAAGAGGTGGGAATTTCATCATCTTTTCTGTCAATTTCAGGGACCCATTCCAACATTTTAAGATACATAGGCCACATCGGATTCTCTTTTCCTTTATTAGTGAGATTAGTTCCATATACATTAAATGTATGAATTCCATTCGCTGTTCTCACTGTGAATCCGCCATTAATTCTTTCTCCTTCGACTTTTTCAGATTGACCATTTTCATTTGTAATTTTAATATCACAAACTTCCCGCTTCAAATTAGTTTCATACAAGGTGCCAACACATCTAAAATAATTCTTTGTTCTTTGCAAAATAGATTCATTAATACTCATACTTATCCCTTTCTTAAAAACAATCAATAAAAAATATTACAATTTGGACAATACCATTCATTTACATTTTTTTTATCTCTATACTCTAATTCATTATATTCTTCTGTAAAAGTATAATAATCTAATTCATCTCCACAAACAACACATCTATTCATTCTATTTAATTCATTTTTTGCTTGATCTGATAAATAAGATAATAAATAATTGTCTGTATTTAAAGCTGATAAATATAAATAACAATCAGCTTCTATATCTGGGTAATCTTCAAACATTAAATGAATAGCTTCTAATACTTCAGGAGTCATATTTGGCTTTCTCATCTATTGACATTCCTCCTTTCTTATTTATTTTCTTTTGTCATTATTTGTTTTCTTCCTCAATTTGTTTAAGACTTTCAACAAAATCGTTTACAAATTGCTTTCTTCTTTCTATACGTCTAATTTCATCTTCATATTGTTTTTTAGCACGCTCCATATTATTTTTACGCACATTAATTAGTTTTTGTATATATTTAATCGCAGCTTCATCGCTGTCATCAAACGGCGTATTAATAATTTGTTGATAACGCTCAATACCTTCAGAAAAAGAATCGCTTATATTAATTTGTTCAAGAGCAAATTTCTTAATAGAAAAACATTCTTCATTCGGAGGAATCCATCTCTCTATTTCATTGCGAATTTTCTTGTAACAAGCACTTTTTGCTTTCAATTTTTCAAGATTATTCATAGCATGATAGATATTATTATCATATTCTATTTTCATACGTTTTTTTGCTTCGTCTAAACTTATTTCAACTACTTCTTCTAAAGAGCGTTTAGCATTCTCATAATTATTTTTTTATATTTACTAATTGGACGAGTTATAGATTCATCTTTTTGAGCACATAATAATAAAAAATCTTTACCGTTAGTAATTTCTCCGTTTTCAATATAAATAGTATATCCAGTTGCCATATACAATGCCCTTCTTCAATAAATATTAAAATGCCATAGTCATCATTGCTTTGTTAATTGCTTCTTGATCGTTTTTTATATAACCCATAGTGGTTTTAATATTACTATGGCCTAAACTATATTGGATTATATGTAATGGAATACCACTATTCGCCTTAGTCGTTGCAAAAGCCACTCTAAGCCAATGAGCAGAAACATCTTGCCAAAAAGGAATCTTAGCTTTTTTCGCTACTTGTTTTAACATTAAGTTGAAATTATTATTTTTCACCGATTCATTTCTATTGGTAATAAACAGAGGACCATTTTGTTCACCTCTAACCAACAAATATTTATCTACTAAATTTTTAGTATCATCATTGATAAAAATTGTTCTTCGTTTATTACCTTTCCCCACAACCTCAATTTCTCTGCCTAATTCACCTGTCATATTATGAAATTGATCTAATGTAATACTAATCATTTCATTAAATCTTAAACCAGTTGTAGCTAAAAACATAATCATAGCTTGATCTCTTATATTAGAACAATTATTAATTAGTTCTCTAATCATGTAAGATTTGGGGCAATGTTTTTGTTTTATTTTCAATGCTGGAAGATTAATTTGAGAAACAGGATTCGTTGTAATTTGATCGGTTTTAACTAAAAAATCGAAATAATTTTTTATTGCTGCTTTCATTAATCTTTTAGTATTAGAGGATAAATTATTATTAGCAAGCCAATTATTAATATCATTATAATCAATATTTTTTTCTTCTTTATTTATAAAATCTAAAGCTGATTGTACATAATGAATATAAGAAGAAATGGTATTAGGAGACCTGCTTTCAGCTTTCAAATAAGTTAAATAATTTTTATTCATCTTATTGCCCTCCTCTAATTTTCTATAAATAAGATATCACTTTTATATATAAAAATCAATAGACAAAATAAACAAAAACCCTCTCTGTGCAGAGAAGGTTTTTGTTTATAAAATGGAGGTTAAACATGCAAAAGACAAAATGCTTCAAGAAGTGTAGAGAAATAAATTCTCTACTGGTGATTCATTGGAGATTTGAACTCCAGACTTTCTACTTAAAAGGTAGATGCTCTCCCAACTGAGCTAATGAATCATAGTATAATACATTAATAGCCTTAAACATACCGATATCTTTTTCTCTAATACCGATTTTCATAGAGATATTCTCCCTTATTAATAGATTAATTCTTTGGGAAAATCAATATCTGAATCATACCTATTATTGAGTCTTCACCCTACCTCCATTGTCTTCTTACAATATTCTGCCACCAGGAAGATAAGTCTGAGCTTCGGGGAGCAACCCCTAACTTCTTACCCCAGTATTACAATAAGTTGAGCCATATCGTATACATAAACCTGTATGAGACTGTTTACTCATAAATTTCACCGTTTTACTTATCAAAATCATTAGAATTATTAAATAGATAAATTTCTCACCCGTCATACGGCTACTTTAACCGACGACTTTCGTTATAGCAGAATTTCTTCTGCTTCAAGACGGAGCGTATTGTTGGCCTACCTCTGTCATTATGGCTGCCACACCATAACCCCTTAGGCTTATTTTTCCACAGGAAACGTCTATTGTTACGCCCGAAAGTTCCGTGCATTTTGCGGCGACAACTCTTGGCAACACACATTTTTGTTGGCGGTTTTCGCCTCCATACGGTATATCACTATACCATAGCCGCCCAATCGAACAGGTATCCCTATTCAACCAAACGGAAATTACTGTGCGTCTCAGAGCAGTAACATGCTTTGTTCACTGAGTTAATAATAGGCATGATTCAAATATTGATTTATCAAGGTTCATTTTTTTTTTGCCAAAAACTAAAATTTTAGGTAGAAGTGGGAAGTCGTTCTTCCCACTTCTAATAATCCTATATGGTGGAATGGGGAGGATTCGAACCCGCCTATCTTCCGGTTATGAGCCGGCTGCTGATGCCATATTAGCGTCCATTCCATATTAGAGACCGAAGTCTCTATTATTTTCTAAATATATAATCCATAATATTTAAGTTTAACTGTTAGTTTTCCACTAATACCACTTAAATCTGTAAATCTGGCTTTTACTTTTAAATTTGAAGTTTTACTACCATTCAATATATATTGTCCATTAATAGTTTTATATGCATAAATACCTGTTTTTTCATCATAATTATATTCAACTAAAGGAATAAAAAAACTAAAATTATATTTTAGATTTGCTTTTGTTTTTTTATCAAAAAAATTGATAGTATAAATACTTAATAAATCACCTATATCTATATTAAAAGCTAAATTATCTCTCGATTGACTAAAATTACTAAATTCTACTTCGCCAATAAATACAAAGCCGAAATAAGTTTCTAAATCATTAAAGAAAGTTATTATTCTTGAATTTTCTATTCCAGAACTAATAGTAGTGCTAAATTCCGTCTTTCCTTCTTCAATTTTTATTAAAGAAGGTGTATCCAAATAGGGGGGGGATAATCATTATCTTTTCTCCTTAATCAACTAATTTAACTTGCTTTTCAACATATCTAAGTTGTTCTGTCAACTTATTAATTCTTTTTGTATTTACAGAAGGATCCCACTTATTGAACGTAGCCTTAAACATTTGATCTTTCAAAAATTCATATTGCTTTTCATAATTCTTCATGTTTTTCCCTCTTTAATTATTTAATAAAATTAAGCCGCTTTTTGAAACCAACTAATAGGAAGAAATTAGTACGGCCTATGAGGTAAATGATAGTTGAGTGCAAGACTAAAGACATGAACTTTTATCTTGCATATTTTCTTTTGAATTTTGGATGCAACTTTTTCGTTTTCAATTTTCCAGTTCGTTTTTCGTTTTCAATTTTCTGTTTAAGACTTTAACACATTATTTTTGGATTGTCAATACTTATTTGAAAATTTTTTGCAACTTTTTCGTTTTCAATTTTCCAGTTCGTTTTTTATATTGTATTATTTATATGATTATATTTTAATGAAATAATATGCCACCATATGGTAGCTTTATATATCTATTCCAAAAAATACAAATACATTATATTTTCTACTTTACGAACTGAAATATCTTAATAAAAAATAATTTCAAATAAAAAAATGTTTCGTCTGTTCATTTGTTTAATTTATTAATTAAACATCCATATTATTTTAAAAATAAATAATTATTTAACGACAATAATTTTGTTGTTAAAAGCATTTAATTGTATTTTATTATTTACAACTAAAATCATTGTTTATAAATATATCAATCTAATTTTCTGAGCAAAAAAGATAAAAACAATTTCCACTGTTTATATTTATAACGAAATTAAATATTTTCTTTATTTAACTATACTCGACTGTTTAAAATAATAAATTTTATTAATTAATATATCTGTTTATTTTTATTATAATTATAAATAAAAATTTTTCTATTTTTAATTTTATTTTAAGTAATATAAATTATTGATATTTCTTATTTTTTCAAAAATAGAAAAATTTTTATTTATAATTATATTATTTTCAAACATATAAATAATATAATTATAAATAACTATTTATTTTACAACATTTTTCTAAAAAATTTTTCGCTTTTTGAATACCCCGCCCCGTGAAATTTTTGTTTTTACGTAATGTGCGAGGCTTGTTTTTCAAAAACATTTTCCTTTTATAGGTTTATCATATTTTTCAATAACAATATTGACTGTATTAAATGAATAATACAGTTTTTTTAATTGAAAAATAAAAGAAACAAACTACAAATTAATTTTTATATTTTCAAAACGGCAATTTGTTGCGAATCATTTATCTCTAAGCATAATTTAATACAATTTCTATTAAGCCGCAAGATGAAGATTGCCCTCTATTTAATATAAAACTCCTTATTATATATTTTAAAATTTTAATAGAAAAAATACCTAAAAATGATTATTGAAAATTGCCCTCATA
>UMGX01044444.1_pt1 | contig 40259 bp, 39 predicted proteins | sample 1965411 | NCBI WGS metagenome assembly UMGX01 (sample SAMEA4836086, study PRJEB28245) | human gut metagenome | biome: gut microbiome; material: fecal sample | place: Denmark | collected 2008 | reverse complement strand
GCTTTGGGCTCTAAGCTGTCCGCAAATTTCTGATCTACACGGTAATTTTTTCCCGTAGTTACGTCATGAGCGGTATAGGCGCCCGGTCCTGCCGGAACACAGGCCACAGGCAGCCTTCCCTTGGCCGTATACGCAATCATCGGCCCTGAATCCTTCTTATACCAATTTTCCTCTAAGACAATTTCTCTGCTGGTAAAATGGGATAATCTCCCGATATCCCAAAGGCTGAATTTCTTTCGGCAGCTTTCTTTGACCTTCTCAAAAGGAGCAATATATACTCCCATGAAATCACAGACAAAGGCCGCGGCGTCATACATCCGGTTTCCGCTTTTCGGTGTATTCTGTCTATGTCTTTTTTTCCGGAACATATCCAAAATAATCTGCAGGCCCTTCTCGTATGTACTTTCCTGTTCCAGTGAAGCTGCGTAGATATATCCTTCTTCTTTGATAATATTGATATTGTACTGTTCTGCTATTTCTTCCTCAAATTCATCCGCTGAGAAAAGGCGAAGCTGTATCAGCTTCGCAAATTCCATTTTCTCCTCGTCCATATTCTCCGGCTTATAAGGATGAATTCTGGCCTCTTCCAAAGCCACCAGGCCGAACCGCCAGATTCCAAGTTGCTCATGTTCCCAGGCAAAAGCCGGTATTTTATCTCCTTCTTCCGCCTCATACAGCAGAAATCTTCTTCCTGGTTTTCCCTCTGCATATGGCACTATGTAAATCAGAACATGTCCCTCGTCAACACGAAAGGCCATTTCCGTCTGATCAGTCAGGAACATTTTTCCGCCTTTTAGATAAACTGATTCCATACAGTCTCCTCCTAAATATTCTGAATTAATCTTTGGTAATGGCCTTCCTGAGTTTTCAGTTCCTCATGTGTCCCTCTCTGCACAATCTTGCCTCTGTCCATGACAATAATTTCATCGCAATCGCGAATCGCTGACAATCTGTGAGCTACAATCACACAGGTACATCCCCTTCTCTTAATATTGTCAACGATCTCTTTCTCAACCAGAGGATCCAGGGCGCTTGTCGCTTCATCCATAATCAAAATCGTCGGATTCGTCACCAAAGCTCTGGCAATTTCCAGGCGCTGCCTTTGTCCTCCTGACAAATTAGAACCGCCTTCCGTCAATTCGTACTCATACGCCCCTGGTTTTTTCGTGATAATATCATGAATACAGGCATCCTTTGCCGCCCGGATCATATCCTCTTCCAGGACACTGCTGCTCCACATGGTTAAATTATCCCGGATCGTTCCGGAAAATAAAGTGATATCCTGACTGACTGTCGATACGCTGCAGCTTAAAATTTCTTTTGGAATCTGTTTCAGAGACATCCCGTCCATAAAAACATTTCCGCTCCAGGGAAGATACAACCCGCTTACAATCTTTGACACAGTAGATTTTCCGCACCCGGAACTCCCCACAAACGCGATGGAGCTCCCACTTTTCAAATGAAAATTAAAATTTTCCACCAGCGGACGTTCCAAAATATTATATCCAAATGAAACATCTCTCAACTCCACCTCACCCGTCAGTTTCGCCGTCATAGAAATTTTTTCTTCCGCCTCCTCAAATTTCCCATCCTGTTCATATCTCATAATGTCTTCCACACGACTCATATCCGCTTTCAAAGTCTGGATTCTCTGAATAAATCCCACCAGCTTATTTACAGGCTCGATAAAAGAAGCAAGAAGGCTCGTGTAAGCCACCAACATACCTGCCGTCATCTCTCCTTTGATAACCAACAGTCCCCCAAACATCAGAACCAGAACATTCGCGATCTCAGTAAACACCTCCGGAACCGCGTTTAAAATCTGCTGCAGCTTTCCCAGCTTTTGCTCCATCAAAATTGTCTTCGCGTAATACCCCAAAACACGGCTGACATACTCATTCTCCGCTCCCGACGCTTTCAGCGTGCTGGTGATATTCAGACCCGCAAATACAGCTCCGATCATCTTCCCCTGATCCTGCTGCATTTTCATCGTGGAATTCGCAATGGCATTGGAACTTACTTTCATCAGTACCACATTAATTCCAATACTGACAATGCCAATCAAAGTCAAAACGGGGCTGTACAACAGCAAGAGCACCAGATAAAACACCGCCACAAAGATATTTAGTACCGTCTCCGCCAGATCTCCGGCCAAAAACACGCTTACGTTATTGTTGTTTTCCACACGCTCTGCCAGATCTCCGGCATATCTCTGGTCAAAAAATCCCATGGGGAGCCGAAACATATGTGACAGAAATTTATGGGCCGAGATCATAGACATTTTGTTTTGAAGGCGCTGAAGCAAAATTCCCCTGTAAAACATAAGCGCCGCCTGAAACAGCATGGTAAATCCCATAATACACAAAAATACAGTTGTCCACTTATCATTTCCGCCCAGCAGAATATCATCTATGAAAATCTGAGAAAATACCGGAATGATCAACCCCGGAAATACCAGCAGCAGCCCAATGCTTACCAGCGCGAGAATAGACAAATACTGCCCTTTCAACCTCTCTTTGACAAAAGAAAAAAATGTTCGCTCCTTTTTCGTTTTTTGAAAATTTTCCGTTTTCTCAAAAGTCAAAACAATTCCGGTGAATGCCGCGTCCAGTTCCTCGTAGCTTAGCTTTCTCCTTCCCATTCCGGGATCGTTGATATAATAGTATTTCCCTCTATGGCCTTCAAAAACGACGAAGTGATTAAAATTCCAATGTATAATACATGGAGGTTTTACTTCCAATAAACTGTCCAGGGACTTGCGGTAGCCTTTCACCTCCAGGCCAAATTTTTTTCCCGCGCGCATGATGTTCTTTGCATTGCATCCGTCTCTGGACACGCCAGTTTCTATACGCATCTGCTCCAACGGTAAATATTTTCCATAATAAGCTAAAATCATCGCTAGGGACGCTGCTCCGCATTCTGTCGCCTCCATCTGATAAATTGTCGGCGTTTTTGCATAAAGTTTCCCCATGTCACACCTCTTCGCCTGACTCTGCCGCCAAATTTCCTGTGCTACTTCCGTCAGCATCTGAACCTGCCTTAATCGTAAGCTTTTCTTTCAAATAAGGCAAAAGCATCGTAATCGGAGCTTTTTCCTCTGTTACAATATTGGCCGTCAGCATCGTTCCCTCTGTTACTTCAATATCAGCACCTTTCTTGCTGGACCATGCGTATCCGCTGACTGTGCTGTCATCTTCCTGCAAAGTACAAATCACCTCAAGAACCGGACCCGTATTCAAAAATGCCTGAACTAAAGTCTCATCTCCTAATTTTTTCTTCATCTCATTAGAAGAAATCACATAATCTGAGACTGCCCTGACTGTTCCTCTCATATGGCCATATTCCTGTGTATTCACAGTCGTAGGATAAACCATAACTTCCATTCCTGCTTTCACCTTTTTGCCTTCTGAGACAGGAATATAGCAGATGACTTCCTGACTGTCCTCCTTCTGCTTGATTTTGATAATCTCAGAACCGGCGCCGACAATACTTCCCATATCCGCGACTAGTTCCTGCACTTCTCCTTCTGTCGAGGAAACAATTTCGTATTTTTTAAGGTTCTCTGTACATTTTTTCAGTTCTGTTTCCAGGCTGTCCAAAACCGACTCTTTGGTGGCTGTGAAAGAATTCTGAAGACTCGCGCTTTTCATATCCATTTCCTTTTTAGCCTGTTTTGTCTGGATCTCCAGATTTTCTACCTCCTGTTTCATCGACTCATACATGGATTTTTCCGTAGAATACTCTGACATAGCCTGAGAATACTCGTTGTTTGCCGCCGTCTGGTCTCTCGTAGCAAACTCCTGAGAAGCTAAAATGTCTGAATACTGTGCTTTTGCCTGTTCGAAGGCCGCTTCCGCATTTTCATATTCCATTCCATATCTCTCGTATGCCGCTTCCGCCGCAGTATAGACACTCTCGGCCGAGCTTAACTCCATCTGAGCCTGTCCATAGGACTCCGCCGCGTCAGCCAATTCCTTCTGAGCGAAATCCGCCTGTTCCTGAATTCCTTCTAGTTCAGTCTCCATCTGATTGATTTCTGTCTGCATCCGGTCGATCTTGCTTTGTTCTGCGCCCGCCTGCACCAATCTGTTCAGTTCTTCCTGCTTTCCCTGAAGCTCGGCCTTTTTCTGATTCAGCCTTGTCTCAATCGCCTGTGTACTGGTCTGAACCATATAATAGTTCTGCTCCGTTAAGCTGTAACTCTGATCGGCAGCGTCTTTTTGCGTCCTTGCCTGCTCATACTGGGAATAGGCGCTTTCATAATATTGTTTCGCGCTGCTTAAGTCTGCCTGCGCCTCGGTGTATTCCAACTGTTCCTGAGCGCCGGCTCCTCCGATCGAGTCATAGTACTGTTCTTTTAATTTGTCTGCCTCCGCTTTTTTCTCTGAAACTTTATTTTTCTGACTCTCTAATTCTTTTTTCTTCTTTTCAAAAGTCTCTTTGCTTTGCTCGTAGGTGGCCTGAAGGGGCGTAAATTCACTTTTTATATCCAGCAGGGATTTGTTGTCCGAGGTAGCTTTATCCCCTTTACTCTTCAAGGTTACGTCTTGAACGGAAGAAATCCTTTTGGAAAGATTCTTCTGCTCCTGGGCCAGTTCTCCTCCGCCAATATACGCGACCACCTGATCTTTCTTTACATAATCTCCATCTTCTACATTCATCTTTGTCACGACACCCGAAACTTCCGAATAAACTCCCCTCGTTCCATCATCGCTCAGATAAATCCCATTCGTCTCCACTTTTACTGGCAATTTTCCAAAAATCCCCCACAGCAGAGCTACAACAACAATCAAGACTCCTCCTGCTAACGCAATCCAGAAGGAAGGCGGGGTAATAACAATCGCCTTATCCAGTTGTTCCGGTGATGACAGTTTCTCAATCGCTGACTTTCTAAATAAATCAGACATTGTTGCCTCCTAATCTTTCGTTTATAATTCTCTTTAATTTATCCAGGGAACGCTTGGCAATTACCCGGACATTTCCCTCCGTGATCTGCATTTCTTCCGCAATTTCTCTTGCCCCCTTTCCCTGATAGTACTTTTTTACAAGAATTTTTCTTTCTCTCTCTGACAGTCTTTGCAACGCCCAGGAGATATCTTCCTTCATCTGTCTTTGAAAAACCTCTTTCTCCACGCTAATCTCACAAGAAGACTCATATATTTCTACAGAATTTGTCAAAATTTCATCTTTTCGATCTCTATAATAATTTTTTAATCTGTTATTTGTAATCGCAAAAAGCCATGTTTCCATACTGCTTTTTTCCTTTTCATATGACCCTCTGTTCTTGTATAAATTTAAAAAAATATCTCCCGTCAATTCTTCCGCATCTTCCTGCGATGAAATCCGTTTGCTGATATAAGCAATAATTCTATTTTTATACTGTTTATATAGATTTTCAAACTGGATATCTTCCATCTTATCTACCCTTTTACAGTCTTTCCACCGCCAAAACAGTAATATCGTCCGCCTGCTCCGAATCCTGCGCAAAATTTTCAACTGATACAACAATCTTCCTGACTGTTTCATCTACCGTCTTCTCCGTACAGTCTCCGAGAGCTTCCATAAGGCGTTCTGCTCCATACATATCTTTTTGAGGATTTTCCGCTTCTGTTATCCCATCCGTATATAAAATTAACTTCTCTCGTTTTCCCAGAATTATTTTCTCCGTTTTATATCGTATATTCCGCATTCCCGCCAGAACAAATCCGGATTTTACCGGAATTGGAATGACTTCTCCGCTCTTTTTGCAAAGATAAGGCACATTATGCCCTGCATTGCTGTATTCAAATTCTCCCGTATTCACATTGAGAATACCGAGAAAAGCCGTGATAAACATACCTTCATGATTGTTCTCTTCTAACTGATTGTTAGCATTCTTCAATATCTCTCCAGGCTTCATCTTTAAAAACGCCTGATTGCGTATGACCGCCCGTCCACTCATCATAAACAGTGCGGCCGGAACCCCTTTTCCTGAGACATCTGCTATCAGAACTGCCAGATGTTCCTCATCAATGAAGAAAAAATCATAGAAATCTCCTCCGACTTCTTTTGCCGGAAACATTTCCGCATAAACTTCTATTTCTTTTCTGTCCGGAAAAGCAGGAAATTTATTGGGCAGAGCTGATAACTGAATTTTGCTCGCCACATCCAGCTCTGCTTTTACTTTTGCCGAACTGGCTGATACGGTCACCACCTTGAAGATGGACCAATATATTAAAATGTAAATAAGAATCAGCGCAGTAATGATTGTAACTGCAATCAAAAAATTTCCAGGGTCTACAGCCATTAGTGTAATTCCATAAGTATCCAAAGTCCCTTTCACAACCTCAAATGCTATGTAGGCGAGACAGGAAATCGTAATAATATGTACAATCTGTTCTCTGGCGGTCTCCAAAATATTTTTCAATGAAGTTTCTAGAAATTTTCTATAGATACAGATAATACAAAAAAGCCATCCAAAATCTATCAGACTTCTCACAATAGGCACCGGCTGATTCCGCAAATAACCGTTATCGCCATCGGAAAAGAAAATATAAGTAATTTCTGAAAAAAACTGAAAGGTTACGGCCACCACCAACATAAACAACAGCGATACGAATACCTTTGTACTTCTTTTTCCCCGATAAATAACCAAAACAAAAGCAGTGGCGATCAGGGCCGGCATCATATTTTGAACCACATGGACAAGAGTTACGCCGCTGTAGTACATCTGCACGATGGCTCCGCCTTCACTCTGAAATGCTTTCTGATCTAAAAATGCAATCATCTGCTGCGCCGCATACTGAATTCCCATTCCGAACAAAAAAGCGGACAGCCCCGCTACTCCCCAGTACACAACGGCAGTTCTCTGCGTCTTCTCAAGTTCCAACGTCTTAGAAATCATAAACGCCATAAATATTATAATCTGCAGATACATGATTCCCATATAAAGACATTCCCGGATTACATGCCCATCCATATTTTTTCTCTGTCTCCTTTATTTGAGCCGCCGAAGCGGCTCCTTTTTTAGCGTACAGGCCTGCGATGCTGATAGCGACTCGCTCCACCAGATACTTTTTCCATCTCTTCCGGAGTGATTTCTCTATCTGTCTTCTTTTCTTTCCGAAGCTTTTTCTCAGCGTCTGTCTTCCATTCTTTCTTCATTTTTTCACCACCCTTCCCTTAAAAATCTATCTGCGCCGTCAGACGCGCACACAAAAAGGACACTGCAATGCCCTATTGACATCGCAGTGCCCTTATAAGTGTTTCTATGCCAAAAAGACAGACTTTTAACTATCTGTCTGTCTGTCTGTCTGTCTGTCTGTCTGTCTGTCTGTCTGTCGCGAGTATAACGATTTCCAGCCATTTTTGTCAATCCTTTTTTATAACAGTTTTCTGCCCTGAAATTTCATTATTATTATAGCATACCTAATTTTTCCTTACAAGCGTGAAATCAGACTGACAGCACATGACCACAGCAATTCAGGCAGCCGCTAAATGGCGTATACCTGAACTGCTGCGCGTATCCTTTATCAATTCATTTGTTTTATGATTGTAATCTGGTTCTCCCCTCCTACCCTTTCATACTCTATGGAATCTACCAGTTTTTTCATCATAAAAATCCCCAGTCCTCCCGCCTTTCTTTTTTCTGCCGGCAGGGAAACATCCGGCTCTTTTTTCTTCAGCGGATTATAGCTCTTTCCATGATCTGCACAGATCAGTTTCAGACAGACGCCTCCTTCTGTCTTCCAGAACTCATAGGAAATCCTGATTATTCCGTGCTCTTCCCCATAGGCATAATTTACAATATTGACCATCAGCTCTTCCAACGCTATATTCAGCTGTCTTCTCTTTTTTTCTGAACACTCATTTGCTTCCATTTCTCTTTCAAGGCTATGCATTACAGCTGCCACCGCCTCTTTCGTGGCAGGAATTGTCCATTCTCTCATCCTTTGTCCCACACTTTATTCAATCGTTAAAATATCAATAAAGCCTGTCATCTCCAGAACTTCTTCCACCGTCTCATTGATATTGACACAGATCATCTCTTTTCCCTGACTGTTTGCTTTTTTCTGTCCATTCAGCAGCGCGCGCAGGCCTGCACTGGACACATATTCCACATCCTCAAAATCGACTGTCACCACTGACTCCTTTTCCAAAAGCTCTAAGAGCGCCTGCTCAAATGTCTCTGCCGTATAAGTGTCGATTCTTCCTTCCACCTGAAGAACCACTCCCAAATCATTTTTTCTATTTGTTATCTTCATTTCTTCCAATTTCTCTCCTTACATAATCTGTTCTTTCACCCAACTTTTTCAAAAATTCCTCCTCGACCCAAGGAAAAATTTCATTATTCAGATAACCTGAATACCTGGACCTGCATATGTCAACCACTGCTATCTTGATCTTTTCCGTTTCCAGCCAGTCCAGCAAATGGTTAATTCTGTTTTTTATCCTCTCTTTATCCGGCTTCGCATCCGGTTTCACAAACTCCCGATATTCCAGATAATATCTTCCATCCTTTTCTTTCGCCTGCATCAGCCTTTTGGGAAGAATCCGAAACGGATGATAGAGATTTTCCCAATACTCCTCATAAGCTTCTCTTGTAATCTCCATCTGTTTCACACCCGCCGTGCTCAGGGAATCATCCCAACAAAAATAATCTAAATCCAGATCCAAAACCACACTTCTTTCTCGTTCCGTCCAATCATTTAGACCGTTTTCTCTGAGCGTATAAAAACTGTAATCTGGATTTTTCTCTCTTTTATATCCACTGTGAACAAATGGAATATACTTTCCCTGCCTGAGATGGCCTTTTCCCACACGCTGTACAAAAAATTCCATCTCTGTGCACGGTTTGGGAAGCAGATTTTTCATTATATGAACGGTATCAAAAATCCCCTGATATAAGGCAGGCGTAATAAAATCTGCAATCCCCAGTTTTTCATAGGTAAACGTCCTGATCTGTTCGAGAGACTCCCAGGGAATCCGAAAATCCCAGTCATATCCGCCCGCTTCCATATCATCATGATGATCTATATGCAGCAAGTAATTGTGCTTCGGTGGTATCAGTCCACACTCTATAAAATAATTCCAGTAATAAAAAGCTTCATGATGCTCTTCCATGATATATACAGGTATTTTACTCATAAATTTTCCTACTTATCTTCCCATTCTTCTTGAATTTTTTTGATAACCTTCGGCGCTGCGATTAAAAACCAGGCGCAATATTTTTCAGGATGCATCTGAAGATCTCTGGACAGCTCATCCAATTCCACCCACCTTACTTCGCTGATTTCATCTGGATTTGCCTGTACTTCTCCTCGGTATTTTCCCAAAAATACATGGTCATACTCATATTCTGACAATCCATCGCCATACACTGCACGGTAAACGAAGCTGTCAATTTCCCGAACCTCAGGCTGAATTCCCAGTTCTTCCGACATTCTTCTGTCCACGGCTTCTTCCAGCGTCTCCCGGTCTCTTGGGTGGGAACAGCAGGCATTTGCCCAAAGCCCTCCGGAATGATATTTCTCCGGATTTCTTTGCTGAATCAGCATTTTCCTGCCATCATACAAAAACACCGAAAAAGCGCGATGCAACCTTCCTTCTCTGTGCACTCTCATTTTCTCCCCGGAACCGATTTGATTATCAAAAATGTCTACTAATATCACTCTGTCTTCCATATCAATCCCTCCATAATTCACAGGTATTTTCACCCATATATAAAGCTTTATTCATCTTTAGATTTACTGCCATACACGGAAGGCAGTTTCTGCGAAGACTACAGGCGGAACAGGGTTCTTCCATTCTTTCTTCCACAGTTCTCAGCTTTTGCACCGTTGACGAAGTTTTCCAGTACTCCATTAAGTCTTTTGTATTTTCCTCAATTTCAATATGTCTGCAGGGAGTAATTTCCCCATCCACGGTAATCGAAACGGCATCTCTTCCTGCTCCACAGCCCCGCGTGACTCCCACGTTTTTGTTGAAGAAAAAAGTCTTTCCCACGAGGGCTCGCATCTGGGAAAAGCAGCTCTCTATCTCAATTTTCACAGGGCCTTTATATCTTTTTATCACGGATGACACCGTCTTCATCTGTTCCACAGTGGGCAGACTTTTCCTTTGATTCGCCGCGTCCGGTTTAAATACCATGACCGCGATCGCGCTCACTCGATAATCCTCCGCTAGCTTCAGCATCTCCGAAAAAGTATCCGCATTGCTGTTGTGCATCACCCAGTTGATACACGTCCTGGGAAATCTGCCCTCTTTCAGCACTTCCAATGCCCGAACCGCAAGATCAAACCCATCCCTTGTCAGACTGTTTTTCTCTCTGGACGGAGCATTTAAGGAAACACAGATTTCCCCGATTCCATCCTGAATAAACTGCTCCAACTCCGATTTCGTAAAACGATATCCCGACACCGCAATATTAGGTTCCATTCCCTTCTCTGCAACGCTTCGTACTACTTCATGAATATGCGGGTAACACATGGTCTCACCGCCGCTTAAATTAATGGTCTGCACCTTCGCTTTTTCAGCTTCTCTTATCCAATGTTCCGCCAACTCCAGGGGCAGGTCTTTTCCTCCTTCCAGAGTGCAATAACACTGAGGACATCTGAGTGGACATTTCGTCGTCAGTTCCAGATTCATCAGACACGGAGTCTCATAGACCAGCGGCTCCACATAGGGAATTGTCCCCTGCCGCAAATAGGCCTTCGCATCTGTGACTCTTCCGTCCGCAAAGGGAAGCTTAAAATGTGAGATATCATTTTCTATAAACGGGGTGTGTGAAGGATACCTTTGAATCCATCGCTTGACATCTTCTGCTTTTGATTCCAGACAGAGCTTGTTTTTCACCAAAAAATCAAGAAATTCTGTGACCGTACTTTCTTTTTTATTTCGAGTTCCAAAATTAATCCCTATCTTTTCGGAAATCCCTCTCGAAAACACGTCGAAATCCAAAATAAACTGTTTTCTCTCTGCGTAAGGTTCCAGTTTTGTGAGCCATTTTTCTAATTCTTCAATATTTCCTTCCCATTTCAATTCTCTGAGATATTCCAGAAAATCATTCTTACTCAATTCACTGGTAAACAGACGAACGGATTTTTCCCCTCTTCCCTCCATAATCCCTAGTTGAAACAAACTTTCATTCTTTCCTTTTAAAAGGCCAATGCAGATATCTAACATTGGTCGAATACTCTGAATCTCTTCTTCTGTCAATTTCTTTCGAAACACCCGCTCATAGATCCAGTCATTTTTTTCTCCGGGCACAGCCTTTTGAGCGTCTACAAACCAACAAGGTTCAATAGGCAGCTTTCCACAAGCCGTATCGTCCAGTTCCAGCCAGTATTCTTTCATATGGGGATCTTTTTCCATTTCGACTTTTATGGAGTAATCACAAGTTCTCTCTTTCTGTGCCAAATGTACTTCTTGTATGGTTTCTCTTACATCCAAATCTCCATACTGGTCTTTGATATTCTCCCATCCTTTTTCACATGCTTCACGAAACAGTCCCGTATACTCTTCCGCACTCAAATATTCTATAAATTCTTTTATCTTTGCCACGCATTTTCTCCTTTAATTCATACAGGTTTCATTAATTAATACACCGCACCAAAAAAAATGTTACATTTTCTCAAATTTTGTAACGTTTTTTGTATTTTCGTGTATTAGAGTACGTAACTTATATAAAAACATCTTTAGTATTATAAGGAGAATAATTATGAACGAAGCATTAATCAAAGAAATTTTTTCCGATGAAGCCTTTCTTAAATCTTTATCCGAAATGGAGACCGCAGAAGAGGTTCAGGCTGCCTTAAAAGAAAAAGGCCTGGATTTATCCATCGACGACATCTTAAAAATTCAGAAAACACTTACCTCACAGGAAAACGGAGAACTATCCGAAGATGAGATGGAAAATGTTGCCGGAGGTTTCGCGATTACAGCCGGAATCGTTTCTGCCATCGCCGGTGTTATCGGTGCGACAGCCAGTGGTGGTACCTTTGTACATACCTTTACAAGAGGAAGGTGGTAATCATGAACGAAGCGTTAATCAAAGATATTTTTTCTGACGAAGTTTTTGTAAATTCACTTTTGGAATGTGAAACTGCTGAAGAAGTAAAAACTGCTTTAAAAGAAAAAAATCTGGATTTATCCATCGATGATATTCTTTGCCTGCAAAAAATGCTTGCTGCAAAAGCATCTGAAGAACTGCAGGAGGATGAATTGGAAAATGTTGCCGGAGGTTTCGCAATCTCCGCAACCGTTATGGCCATACTTGGCGTCTGCGGCGCCACCGCATCCGTTGGCGGATTTGTAAATACTGTCACGAATAGAAGATGGTAAACTAATAAAAACCTTGATTTGCCTGATTTTCAAAGGCATCTCAAGGTTTTTTCATCACAGCCGGGAACTTTCTCGCTCCCGGCTGTCTTATTCTTTTTTCAGAATCAATACAACTTCGCTCCCGCCGGAATCCGGTCATCCACCATCAGCAGGTTCAGCCCTTCTCTTCCTTCCACAAGGTGGGTCGCTGAGATAATCATACCGCAGGAATCAATTCCCATCATCTTCCTCGGCGGTAGGTTCACGATCGCAATCAAGGTCTTCCCAACCAGCTCTTCCGGCTCATAATAGTCGTGAATTCCGCTTAAAATTACGCGGTCCTCTCCGCTGCCGTCATCCAAAACGAATTTCAGAAGCTTCTTGCTCTTTGGCACCGCCTCGCATTCTTTTACCTTCACAGCACGGAAGTCCGACTTGCTGAAGGTATCGAAATCCACCATATCCTCAAACAAAGGCTCCACTTCTACCTTAGAGAAATCATAAGCCTCTTTCACTTCAGCAATTACTTTTTCCACTGTCTTTTCAGCCGGAGCAGACTGTACCGCATTGTTTGCTTCATTCTTTGCAGCGCCCTGTGACTTCATGGTTGGGAATAAAAGTACATCCCTGATTGCAGCACTATTAGTGAGCAACATACACATACGGTCAATTCCAAAACCGATTCCTCCCGTCGGAGGCATTCCGATTTCCAACGCGTTCAGGAAATCTTCGTCTGTGTGGTTTGCCTCTTCATCTCCCTGAGCCAGAAGCTCCTCCTGCGCCAAAAATCTCTCTCTTTGGTCAATCGGGTCATTCAACTCTGAGTAGGCATTCGCCATCTCCCAGCCATTCATAAAGAATTCAAATCTCTCCGTATACTCCGGATTTTCCGGCTTTTTCTTGGTCAGCGGAGAGATCTCGATGGGATGATCCATAACGAAGGTAGGCTGAATCAAATGTTCCTCCGCAAACTCCTCGAAGAACAGACTGAGAATATCTCCCTTCTTATGCCTCTCCTCATACTCCACATGGTGTTCTTTCGCCACTGCTCTTGCTTCTTTCAGCGTGTGAATCTCGTTAAAGTCCACACCAGAATATTTCTTTACAGCGTCCACCATGGTGATTCTCTCAAATGGCTTGCCCAAGTCCATTTCTATTCCATTATAGGTAATCTTGGTGGTTCCCAGAACCTCCTGAGCCACATGACGGTACAAATTCTCCGTCAAGTCCATCATGCCGTGATAATCTGTGTAAGCCTGGTACAGCTCCATCAAGGTAAACTCCGGGTTATGACGGGTATCCAGTCCCTCGTTGCGGAAAACACGGCCGATCTCATAGACTCTCTCCATGCCGCCCACAATCAATCTCTTCAAATATAATTCCAGTGATATGCGAAGCTTAAAGTCCTCATCCAGAGCATTAAAGTGAGTCTCAAAAGGACGGGCAGCCGCACCGCCTGCGTTCGCCACCAGCATCGGAGTCTCCACTTCCATAAAGCCCTGTGCATCCAAATACTTTCGGATACTGCTGATGATTTTAGAGCGTTTGATAAAAGTGTCCTTCACTTCCGGATTCATAATCAAATCTGTATATCTCTGGCGATAACGCAGATCTGTGTTTGTCAGTCCATGATACTTCTCCGGGAGTACCTGAAGACTCTTTGACAACAGAGTAACCTCCGCGGCATGGATAGAAATTTCTCCGGTCTTTGTGCGGAAAACTTCTCCTTTTATGCCAACAATATCGCCCACATCCATCTTCTTAAATTCTTTGTAGGCTTCCTCGCCCAGACTGTCTCTGGCTACATAGGACTGAATCTGTCCTCTCAGGTCCTGAACATGGCAGAAAGAAGCCTTGCCCATGACACGTTTTGACATCATCCTGCCCGCGACAGATACGGTTTTCCCTTCCAGCTCTTGGAACTGTTCACGAATATCTTCGCTGTGATGGGTGACGTCATATTTCATAATTTCAAATGGGTTTTTTCCATTTGCCTGAAGGTCCGCCAACTTTTCTCTACGCACCTTCAACAACTGATTAATATCCTGCTCCTGCTTCTTCTGTCCTGCCACTCTTTTCACTCCTTCTATATTTATCTTAGACGTTTCTCTGAATTTCCAATACTTTATATTCCACCATACCAGCAGGCATCTCAACTTTGACTACGTCGTCCACCTTCGCTCCGATCAAAGCTTTCCCTACAGGAGACTCATTAGAAATCTTTCCCTGCAGGCTGTTTGCTTCTGTGGAACCTACGATCTTGAATTCAATCTCCTCTTCATACTCATAATCGTACAGCTTCACTTTGCAGCCGACGCTAATCTTATCCAAATCTACTTCGTCCTCAACTACAACCTCTGCATTTTTCAGAATTTTTTCAATCTCCTCAATTCGAGCCTCAATATCTCTCTGTTCATCCTTTGCAGCATCGTACTCCGCATTCTCAGACAAATCTCCTTGTTCTCTAGCCTCTTTGATCTTCTGAGCTACTTCTTTTCTTTTTACCACTTTCAAATCATGCAGCTCTTCTTCCAGATTTTTCAGGCCCGCATACGTGAGTAAATTCTTCTTTCCTTCCATTTTTCAGCTAACTCCCTTTCCTTACATTATATCTAAAACACTCGTCAATTTTCTTTCTTTTGTGCTACTCTCATCTTCATCTCTTCTTTATTTCTAAAGATATTTGCAATTCCAGTATTATAGCGAAAACTCCCAGAAATGTCAAGATTTAAGCCATTTTCACACTATAAAAAGGTAACTATTCAGCCATAACAGCTCGAATTGGCTGCTACGCAGCTTATATCTCCGCATATGCGACTAAATCCTCGCTTATGGCTAAACACCATATGCCTGATAAGAACAAAATTCCTCTGCAAGCAAGCTTGCTCCGAATTTTTGTTCTTATCAGTCGCATAGCTGAATAGTTACATAAAAAGGAATCCTCCGCTCACAGTCACAATCAATCCACTAGGGATGTCATCAGTTCCTCCAATTGAGAATAAGCTTCCACCCGATTTACTTCACGGCGAAGTCTGGCGGAGTGGGGCAGACCCTGTGTGTACCAGGCCACATGTTTTCTCATCTCCCGAATTCCTGTGTACTCACCTTTATATTCAATCTGAAGCCTGGCATGCCTCAAAATCATTTCCACAATCTGAGACCGTCCTGGCCTTGGTAAGAATTCCCCTGTCTTCATCCAGTGATTGATTTCCCGGAAAATCCATGGATTTCCCTGAGCCGCACGTCCAATCATAATTCCGTCACATCCCGTCTCTTCCAGAAGTTGAACTGCCTTCTGTGGAGAATCCACATCTCCATTTCCAATTACCGGAATCTGAACTGCCTCCTTTACTCTCCTGATTGCATCCCAATCCGCATGGCCTGAATAATACTGTTCTCTTGTTCTTCCATGCACGGCAATTGCCGCTGCTCCCGAATCTTCAATAATTTTCGCGATCTCCACCACATCCACCGGATAGCCCTCAAAGCCTATCCTCACCTTGACAGTGAGGGGCTTTCGAATCGCACCAGATACCTTTGTCACAATCTCCCGAATCAGTTTTGGATTTTTCAAAAGCGCGGAGCCTTCCCCGTTATTTACCACTTTGGGAACCGGACATCCCATGTTGATGTCCAGAATCTCAAAAGGACGCTCCTCGATCTGAGTGGCAATCTGAGCCATCAAATCCGCATCCGAGCCAAAAAGCTGCAAGGACACCGGATGCTCCGCCGGATGAATTTCCATTAAGCTCTCTGTATTCTTATTCTTATAATAAATGGCCTTGGCACTTACCATCTCCATGCACAGCAGACCCGCGCCCATCTCTTTACATAACAAGCGAAATGGCAGGTCTGTGACTCCTGCCATTGGTGCCAATATGAGGGGATTGTCCAAAACCACTGTTCCTATCCGCAGACTCATTCCACTTCCTCGCTGTCCGCTTCTTCCCCAAGGAAGAAAACTCTATAGTACAATTCCAGAGACTCCAAAAATTCCCTCTTCTCCCGCTGTATCTGTTTAATCTTCAATGCGCTTCCAATCTCATCGAAAAAAGCATCCGCCTCCAAGGCTTCTACCTTAAATTCCAATTCTCCGGTTTCCGTAAATTCTAAAGTCAATATCCCGCCGACATCTTCTGTAAACAAAACGCACATAATCTGCAATTCCTGCCTGATCTGTTCCGGCAGTGCCTGAAAATCCGGGTTAAAATAGAATTTCTGTTCATAAGCGCTGGCCCCGCAGAGCACAACATTTTCCTGATACATGAATTTCTCCTCATCTATACATAGCCATAAAGTCCCCGCACTGAGACCTCTCCAGCCATCACCTTCACTACGGTTCCATCTTCTTTTTTCACTGAAAGGCGTCCACTTCGGTCAATTCCTCCGGATACCCCTGCAAACTCTCCGCTGGGATCTAAGACCTTCACCTGGCGTCCATGGTTAATTAACATTTGATTATACGTTTCTGCCAATTGACTAAGATCATTGGTCTTCGTATAAATTTCATAGTTTTCCTCGAATACCTCTATGACTCTAGCGATAATCTGAGCTCTGGGAAAAACTTCTCTCTTTTCTAGATAGAAAGAAGTCGCAATCTCTTTTAACTCAGGAGGCAAAACACTTAGGTTCACATTAATTCCCGTGCCAATCACCACATAATTCACATAATCCACTTGGGCGCTCATCTCCGTGAGAATTCCACAGATCTTTTTTCCAGAAACCACGACGTCATTGGGCCATTTAATCCAGGCATCCAGTCCCATCTCTCTGCATATCTGGGCTACGGACAGCCCCATAACCAGAGTCAGCATAGGAGCTGCCTCCGGCATAAATTGGGGCCGCAGCAAAAAAGTCGCGGCGATATTGGCTCCCTTAGGATTTTTCCAAGTCCGTCCTCTCCTCCCCTTGCCGGCCGTCTGCTCGTCAGCCAGTACTACAGTACCATTGGGTGCCCCCTCCTCGGCCAGTTTCTTAGCCCAGGTATTCGTGGAATCCACCGACTCCTGATAATAAAGCTCCTTTCCCAGCCATTTGGAGGAAAGCCAGCTTCTCACCTCATCTGTTTTCATCAAATCTGGCAGTTCTATCAAGTGATACCCTCTGTTCTGTACCGCCTCAATCACATAGCCCTCTTCCTGAAGTTTTTTTATCCGCTTCCAGATAGCCGTTCGAGAGACGCCCAGACGATCACACAGTTCCTGCCCTGAGACATAATCGTCTGTCTCCCTTAATATCTTCAGCAATTCAGTTTTCATCCGGTTCTCCCAACGTAGCCAAAATTACAGCCTTAATCGTGTGCATCCGGTTCTCTGCTTCCTGGAAAACTTTCGACTGTTCAGACTCAAAAACTTCATCTGTTACTTCTAACTCTGCCAGTTGGAATCTCTCTCCCATTTCTTTTCCAATCTCTGTTTTTAAATCATGGAAAGCTGGAAGGCAGTGAAGGAAAATCGCTTCCTCTGCTGCGTTTTCCATAACTTTTTTCGTCACTTTATAAGGCGTCAGCTCTTTGATTCTCTTCTCCCACACCTCGTCCGGCTCACCCATAGATACCCAGACATCCGTATAGATCACGTCTGCGTCTTTCGTACCCTCTTCTACATTCTCTGTGAAAGTCAGAGTGGCTCCACTATCCTTCGCATATCCTTCACAAATCTGAATCAGTTCGGAATTTGGAAAATATTCTTTGCTGGTGCAGGCCACAAAATGCATACCCATCTTCGCACAGGCAATCATCAGAGAGTTTCCCATATTATAACGGGCATCTCCCATATACACCAGTTTAATACCCTTCAAACGCCCAAAATTCTCTCGGATTGTCAAAAGATCTGCCAACATCTGTGTCGGATGATACTCATTCGTCAGCCCATTCCACACCGGCACTCCCGCATATTTCGCCAGTTCTTCCACGATTTCCTGGCCAAAGCCACGGTACTCGATTCCTTCGAACATACTTCCCAACACTCTGGCCGTATCCGCAATACTCTCTTTCTTTCCGATCTGAGAGCTTTTCGGGTCCAAATAGGTAGTCCCTATTCCCAGATCATGAGCAGCCACCTCAAAGGAACAACGAGTTCTCGTACTGGTCTTCTCGAAAATCAACGCTATATTTTTTCCTCTATGACAGTCCATAGGAATTCCAGCTTTTTTCTTTGCCTTTAGATTTGCCGCCAAATCCAACAGATAAACAATCTCTTCTGGTGAATAGTCCTTCAATGTCAAAAAATTACGTCCTTTTAAGTTCATGAATCTTCCTCCTTATGTATATTAGCTATTTATAAATTACTGCTCACAGTAACATTGATTACTCTCTGTGCAAAATCTGGAAAACTCTCTGTGTTCTCCAAGGTCTCTACTCTCTTTTTGATCTCCCTTAACAAGTCTTTCACTGTATAAACGCGATATTTGGGAATTCTGCAAAGCTTCGCTGTAGCCTCTAAAACAGACAGGCAGAGCTCTCTGTAATCCCAGTCTGTCAGCCTCAGTTCTGAAGCTATCTTAGGGAGTTCCTTCTCAATAAATTTTCTAAGTGATTCCTTCTCGTTCCTCAGACTTGCCAGATACATCAAATAATCCGTCTCTTCTTCCTGCTCATCAAGATAATAAATCCGTCCTCCAAGTCCGTAGACCGCTCTGAGACCGTCAAAATATCCGATCACCATATTGCGTTTGCTTTTCTCAGAGTCAAAATCAATAATATTTCCCAGATCTACCCTAGGTTCAATCGTCGTTACGGTTGTTCCATCCGGTATTTTAACCGGTTTATATCTACCAATTCCAAAAATGCGAATCAACAAAATATCCTTATATTCTCTTTTAACCAGACAGTCCAATGGCACATTATCAATAATGCCGCCGTCCATATAGGTTTTTCCGTGAAGTTTCTCATTTTTGAACACTGGAAAGATGTAAGCGCTGGCCAACAGCATATCCGGTATCAGAGCAGGGTCCAGCTGTCTTACATCCACGTCCAGTTCCTTCATCTCATCCAAACTAAATGTCTTTAAATAAAATTCCACCGGCGAATGTGAAATCTCGTTCACATCAATAGAATCTTCTATAAGCTTTTTCAGAGGAGTAATATCCATGCCGCCCTCTTTTACCTTTTGAAAAAATAAGTTTACGGTTTCCCGAAGCGTCAATATTCCATCAAAAAATTCTTTCATCAGGGTATCGTCCACATCCATGATCTTCGAATAAGAAATATTTTCCCAAATGTGTTCGGCCTTTTTCAGATCTCCCATGCACATCAATGCGCCATTAATCGCCCCCACACTGGTTCCAGAAATTCCTTTTATTTTCACTCCGGCCTCCCGAAGCGCTTTCCATACACCGATCTGGTAGGCTCCTTTAGCGCCTCCACCTTCCAAGACCACTCCGTATTCCCTCTCCAAATCTAAGACAGGCTTCACTTTACATCCTCTCCTCTAATTTGCCGCTTGATCGTCACTCTTCATCACTTCTTTCAGAGAAGTCGCAAGTCCAGCGAGTCCCTGTATCTCTGAAGGAATAATAATTTTTGTAGATCTTCCATCAGCCACCTTTTCAAAAGTCTCCAAACTCTTCAAGGTCAGCACCGCTTCATCTGCTCCCGCCTGACGTATCATGCGTAGTCCATCCGCTGTCGCCTGCTGCACCTTTAAGATCGCTTCAGCCTGGCCTTCTGCCTCCCGTATCATTTTTTCCTTTTCAGCCTCTGCCCTCAGAATCGCCGCCTGTTTCTCAGCCTCCGCATCCAAGATCGCTGACTGTTTCTTTCCCTCGGCAACTAAGATTGTGGAATGCTTCTCGCCCTCTGCAATCAGAATCGCCTCTCTTCTTTCTCGTTCCGCCTTCATCTGTTTTTCCATAGCGTCCTGTATTGCCGCCGGCGGCATGATATTCTTGAGCTCCACGCGATTGACTTTAATTCCCCACGGGTCTGTAGCCACATCCAAGGAAGCTCTCATCTTCGTGTTGATCGTCTCCCTGGAAGTCAAAGTTTCATCCAACTCCATGTCACCGATAATATTACGCAGCGTCGTGGCAGAGAGGTTCTCTATCGCCATGATTGGATTTTCCACCCCATAAGCAAAGAGCTTAGGATCTGTAATCTGAAAGAAAACCACCGTGTCAATCTGCATCGTAACATTATCTTTCGTAATCACAGGCTGAGGTGGGAAATCCACTACCTGTTCTTTCAGGTTTACTTTCTTGGCAATTCTCTCGATAAAAGGTATTTTAAAATGAATCCCTACTCCCCAAGTAGATTGGTAAGCACCCAAGCGTTCCAAAATCACTGCATGTGCCTGGGGTACAATTTTGACGCAGGATGCCGCCACTACCAAGACCAAAACAATGAAAATCAGTAACAAAATCATAAAATCTCCTCCTTTCGGCGCTTTACAATCAACTTCACGCCTTGTACCTTCACAATAGTTACCACTTCACCCTTCTCAACCGTCTCTTCATCTTTTTCTGTGCGAACTGTCCATTCCATCCCTCTCACTTGCGCCTTTCCCGTCTCTTTCAAGTTGTCGACTTTTTCCAAAATCACTGCGCTTTCTCCGATCAGACTGTCCACGTTTGTCTTTTCTCTGTTGGAATTCATAAACCGGATGGCCCAAGGTCTCGTAAAAATCAGCAATACCAAGGATATCACCAAAAATAGGAGTACTTGAATAACCAGATTCACCTGAAAAAAAGAAGCGATAGCTGCCACCAAAGCGCCCCCGGCGAACCAAATCGTCGTAAGGCCGACTGTCATTGCCTCCGCTAGTAGCAGCACCGCTACCAGCCCTAACCATATCATCGGAGTCATCTCTCAAACCCTCCTTCTCCTCTGTCTCCCCGCTTCGTACATTAAAATTCCAGCTGCCATAGCCGCATTCAAGGATTCCACCTGTCCTTCCATGGGAATTCGTATCCAGCAATCTGCCTTTTCCGAGAGCTGTCTACTAAGACCGTTTCCTTCATTTCCTACAAAAAACGCAGTCCCCCGAAGATAGGATTCCCCGTCATAAGTATTTTTACCCTGAAGATGAGCAGCATAAGTGCTGACCTTCTTTTTTTTCAGCAGTCTCAATGCCTCTTCCATATTTTCTATATATACAAAAGGCATTCTATAGATAGACCCCATTGTCGACCGAATCACTTTGGGATTAAAGATATCTACCGTATTTTTGCTCAACAGTATTCCATCTGCCCCGGCCCCTTCCGCCGTTCGGATAATCGTTCCCACATTCCCCGGGTCTTGGAGATCTTCTAAGACCATCAACAGAGGATTCTCTTTTTCTAGAATTTTCTCTAAACGATAATGGGGACAACGCAGCAAGCATAGAATCCCCTGTGGGGTTTTTGTGTCGCTGATCTGCCGAAAAATCCGATCATCCACAATTTCCACTGGCAGGCTCTCTAATCTCTTTTGAACCTCCTGCTCCTCATACAGCCTGTCCGCAATATAAACTTTTTCAATCCAGGAGTCCGGTGCCTCCTGAAACATTTTCAGCCCTTCTGCAACAAAAAGCCCTCGATCTCTCCGGGCTTTTGTCTTCTGCTGCAGTTGTATGATATTTTTTATCTGTCCATTACTGGCGCTCGTAATCATAATAACTCCTATTCACAAATCCGGGATAAATCTTCATTCTCTCCGATGACAATCAAAATTTCATTTCTCTGAAGCATTTCGCTGGGATCAATATTAACCGTCACCTTCTCTTCTTTTTTTATCCCTATCACATTGAGATTCAATCTCTCACGCAGGTTAAGCTCAATCAATGTCTTGCCAATCCACTCTTCTGGGACTTTAGTCTCCACGATGCTAAAGCTATCCGAAATCTCAAATAAATCCACAAATCCACCTGAAATCAGATTTTTAGCAACTCTCATCCCCATAGCCTTTTCAGGGTAAATCACCTCGTCGGCGCCGATTCTCGTCAGAATTCTTCCATGCAAGGGATTCATCGCCTTAGCAAGAACATAAGGAACACCCGCATCTTTTGCATGGATGACCGCTGTGATGCTGGCCTCCATACTCTCAGCGATACCGATCACAGCCACATCCGTATTTCCCACGCCCAGAGACTCCATAACCCCATTTTCTGTCACATCCGCGCAGACTGCATAAGCTACTCTGTCCGACATCTCCTGCACTATCTCTGGATCTTTGTCCACCACCATGACATCGCAGTTTGCCTCCGCCAAAGTCAGTGCAACTGTATATCCAAACTTTCCAAGCCCTATTACTGCATAAGATCTCTTCTTCATACTTTACTCCTATCCAATCAGAACTCTTCCCTCAGCCAGCCTCACATTCCCTGGTCGTTTGTTGGATTTCAGAAACATAGCTGTCACCAGAGTGATCGGTCCAATCCGACCAAAATACATAGAAAAAATTACCAGCCATTTGCCCGCGGTGTTCAACGCTGGAGTCATTCCTCGGCTCAGTCCCACAGTCCCCAGAGCGGAAGTTAGCTCATAAGTAATATCTACGAAGTCTGCGTGGGGCATCATCACCGACAACACAATAACCACGATAATTAAAACGGCAAATGAAATCATAGACACCGCTATCGCAGCTCTCACCTGCAATTCCCGAAGCTTTCGGTGGTATACTTCCACATCCTGTTTTCCTCTCAGATAAGCATTTACTGTCAATATCAGCACTGCTATCGTGGTCGTTTTGATTCCCCCTGCCGTTCCCATGGGAGAACCACCGATAAACATCAACAGCAGAGATACCAGCACACTTTGGTCTCTCAGACCAGCTTGGTCAATCGTGAGAAATCCTGCCGTTCTGGTAGTGACAGACTGAAAGGCTGAGGCCAATACTTTCCCGCCGGGCGTCAATGTTCCAATTGTCTCAGGATTATCATACTCAAAAATCAAAATGAATACCATACCTGCCACTAAGAGAATAGCTGTCATATTAAGGACCAGTTTGCTGTGAAGCTGCAAATTTTTCCATAAATTCCTCAGAGTGATCTCTCTTCTGTATACCTTTCTGATATTCTTCCCCAAATCCCACCAGACAATGAATCCGATTCCACCTGTGATAATCAGCAACATTGTGATCAAATTCACAGGCACATTTTCCACATAGGAACTCAGGCTGTCCGGCCCTAAAATGTCAATTCCTGCGTTACAAAATGCTGAGACAGAATGAAAGACAGAATACCAAATTCCTCTGGCAACCCCATACCGTGGAACAAAAGTAAATGCATAGAGCACCGCGCCTAATCCTTCCGCTATAAAAACTCCCTTGGCAATTCTCTTGACCATCACAACCATGCCTGATAGATGGTCCTGATTGTAAGTTTCCTGTATAATCCGACGGCTCTTCAGATTAATTTTCTTTCGAACTGTGATGAACACCAGACTCACCAAAGATACAATTCCCAGGCCTCCCACCTGAATCAGTCCCAAAATCACGATTTTCCCAAACAACGTCCAATGTGTCGCTGTGACCTGTGTGACGAGCCCTGTCACACAGACAGAAGTCGTAGAGGTAAACATCGCATCTGTAAATGAAGTATATTCCCCCTCCACAGTCGCCCATGGAAGCCAAAGAAGAAGTCCTCCTACGAAAATCACCCCCGCAAAGCCGAGGGTAATGATCTGAGGGGTACTCAATTTAATTTTACTTTTAAATCTTTTCCCATCCATATTTTATTTATTGAGCTTTGAATAGTTATGCGACAGAGAATTGCAGACTTCGACCTGATATTCCGGCACATCTTTTCTCATTGCCAGAGCCTCGTTGATATCAAAATCCACATACTCTCCATGTCTATAGCCCACCACTCGGCAGGTCTTTCCTTCTCTTAAAAGATCTACTGCTTTTGCTCCCATTATAGAAGCATACACGCGGTCTTTACAGGTCGGAGACCCTCCCCGCTGCATGTGCCCGAGAATCGTTGCTCTCGTCTCAATGCCTGTGGCAGCCTCTATTCTCTTTGCCATAGCTTCTGAATGACCGATACCCTCCGCATTGATAATAATATGATGTTTCTTACCTGCTTTGCGGCTCTCAATGATATTGTTAATCAGTTTCTGCTCATCGTAATCATAACGCTCTGGCAGTAAGACATCCTCCGCTCCGTTGGCGATTCCACACCAGAGCGCAATATACCCTGCATTTCTTCCCATTACTTCAATAATACTACAGCGTTCATGAGAAGTCGAGGTATCTCTAACCTTATCAATCGCTTCCATCGCAGTGTTTACCGCTGTATCAAACCCTATCGTATACTCTGTACAGGCGATATCCAGGTCAATCGTCCCTGGAACCCCAATCGTATTAATTCCTAGATTTGCTAATTTTTGTGCACCCGCAAAAGAACCGTCTCCTCCAATGACAATTAAGCCCTCAATTCCATGCTTTTTGCAGACCTCAGCGCCTCGCCTCTGTCCCTCTTCCGTGCGGAATTCCGCACATCTTGCAGTGTACAAAATTGTACCGCCGCGCTCGATGGTGTCTGAAACATCTCTGGCTGTCATGTCTATAATCTCTTCATTCAAAAGGCCATTGTATCCCTTGTAAATGCCTTTAACCTTCAGTCCGCTGCTGATTCCCCTTCTCACAACAGCGCGGATTGCCGCGTTCATTCCCGGCGCATCCCCACCACTGGTTAAAACTCCAATTGTCTTAATTGCCTTTTTTTCCGTCATAAAATCTCCTCCATCTTATATGATGATCTATCGCGGTTTTTATACTTTTACACACTTTTGTCCATTCTAAAGCATTTCTAAAAATTTTTCAATACTCTTTCTACAACTTTCACGTTCTGTCCGCCAAACTTTCCAGCCAGTTTTGCCAGCATCCCATCCTCTATCTGAACATTGTATGACACCGGCAAACGCTTCATGGCCTTGACATCTTTCAGGTAAACCACTACCTCATTTCGTCCCGGTGATTCTCTCAAAAGCTGCGTCAATTCTTCATCCTTTTGAGCATAATCCTGCCGAGACTCAAACTGAATCCAAAGTTCCCTCGGCATCTCATCGAAAGACCGAATCTTTTCACAAATCAATTTGCTGGCTCGGTCATCTTCTGCCGAGATTCTTCCCTGTATGAGAACCTTGTTATCCACCTCGATCAGTCTTTGATTCTTCTCGTAATCCCTTGGAAACACCACAACTTCCACGATTCCCACCAAGTCTTCCAAGGTCAGAAACGCCATGACTTTATTCGTTCTAGTGTACTTAACCTTTTTCTCCGTTATCATACCACCAATGATAGCTTTAACCCCATCTTTTACCTTGGGAAAACCAGTCTCCTCGTCAGGCTGAAAATCTGAAGTCCATGCGGTCACATTCTTTTCCATCAAAGCTCGATATTTCTCCAAGGGATGTCCGCTGATATAGATACCAAGCACTTCTTTCTCAAAATTCAGCAGCGTGTCCTGGTCATACTCTTCCACCTTCGGAAGCTGTATTTCATAGTCCTTTTTATCCTCCTCACCCACAAGATCAAAAAGGCTCATCTGTCCCGCCATCATATTTTTCTTTTCCTGTATCGCACTCTCCATAACCAGAGGATAAACCATCATCTGCTGCCTGCGGTTTCCTTCCAGACAGTCAAAAGCTCCTGCCTTGATAAAATTTTCCAGGCTCCGCTTATTGATATCTTTATTATTTATTCTGGTCACAAAATCCTTCATCGAGACAAATTTTCCATTGGTTTTTCTCTCTTTAACGATCTCGTCAATCACAGATTTTCCAATGCTTTTTATAGCTGCCAGTGCATAACGTATTGCACCGTGATCCACAGAAAACACGGTTTCACCGCGATTAATATCTGGCGGCAGTATCTGTATTCCCATCTTTCTGCAGGTGAAAATATACTCCGATACCTTTCCTGGATTATCAATCACCGAAGTCATCAATGCCGCCATAAACTCCACCGGATAATAATACTTCAAAAAAGCCGTCTGATAGGAAACTACCGCATAGGCAGCTGCATGAGACTTATTAAAAGCGTATTTTGCAAAATCTATCATATTGTCATAGATTCTATTGGCAATCTTCTCATCTATTCCATTGTTGATGCAACCCGGTACACCCTCTTCTTCATTTCCATAGACAAAGCTCTGCCTTTCTTTTTCCATCACAGAAGCTTTTTTCTTAGACATTGCTCTTCGTAAAAGGTCACTTCTGCCTAACGTATAACCTCCTAGATTTCTCACAATCTGCATAACCTGTTCCTGATAGACGATACACCCATAAGTCGCTTTCAAAATCGGTTCTAGCTGAGGACAATCATAGGTAATCGTCTCCGGATGATTTTTTCCTCGGATATACTGGGGAATAAAATCCATCGGGCCAGGACGATAGAGGGAGATTCCAGCGATCACATCCTCCAAGCTCTGAGGTTTTAGCTCTTTCATGAAGCTTTTCATCCCTCCACTCTCTAGCTGAAATACCCCGTCCGTATGTCCTGTTCCCAGAGAATCCAAAACTTTCGGATCGTTATAGTCAATCGCATCCATATCCAGATGAATGCCTTTGTCCGCTTCCACCAATTCTACTGCATTTTGAATCACTGTCAGCGTGCGAAGTCCCAGAAAATCCATCTTCAAAAGTCCCAGCTCTTCTAGAGTAGTCATCGTGAACTGGGTAGTAATCGTACCGTCAGCCGCCCTCGACAGTGGCACATACTCATCCACATCCTTCTGGCTGATTACTACTCCGGCAGCATGCATAGAAGTATGTCGCGGTAGTCCTTCCAGACGCTTTGCCATATCAATCAAATGGTGAATTTCCGGGTCTTCCTCGTATACTTTTGCCAGTTCTGGATTTTTTTTCAAAGCCAGATCAATCGTAATGTTCAGTTCTGTAGGTATCATTTTCGCAATGGTGTCCACCTGAGAATAAGGCATATCTAATACTCGCCCCACATCCCGAATCACACCTCGAGCAGCTAAAGTACCGAAAGTCACAATCTGAACCACCCGGTCTTTTCCGTATTTTTTCACCACATAGTCGATAACTTCCTGACGGCGCTCGAAACAGAAATCCACATCAATATCCGGCATCGAGACACGTTCCGGATTCAAAAAACGCTCAAACAGAAGATCATAACGCATTGGGTCCAGCTTCGTAATTCCCAGTGTGTAGGACACCAGACTTCCCGCAGCACTGCCCCTTCCAGGGCCAACCATGATTCCATGGTCCCTCGCATACTTTATGAAATCCCATACAATGAGAAAATAATCCACATACCCCATATTTTTTATCGTGTCCAGCTCATAGCTTAGGCGTTGTCTCAGTTCCTCCGTCACCGGCTGATAACGTTCTTCCAATCCTTCAAAACACAATTTATTCAGATATTCCCAAGACGTATACCCCTCAGGCACATCATATTTTGGAAGCTTTGTAACTCCAAATTCAATGTCCACATGGCACCGCTGTCCGATTTTATAAGTATTCTCAAGAGCCTCCAAAGCATAGGGAAAAAGCTCCGCCATCTGCTCGGCAGACTTTACATAATACTGTCCCCCCACGTAACGCATCCTATTCTCATCGGACAGTTTCTTACCTGTCTGAATACACAAAAGAATATCATGAGGTGCTTCGTCTTCTGCATAAGTATAATGCACATCATTGGTAGCCACCAGGTCAATTCCCGTCTCCTGATGCATACGCAAAAGCTGCTGATTCACCGTCTGCTGCTGAGAAATGCCATGGTCCTGCAATTCCAGGAAGAAATTTCCCTTTCCAAAAATCTCTTCATACCTCAGTGCCGCTTTTTTTCCTTCCTCATACATTCCTCTAGTCAGATATCTGGCTACTTCGCCGGCTAGACAGGCACTTAACGCTATAATTCCTTCGTGATACTCCCTCAAAAGGGCCAGATCAACTCTAGGCTTATAGTAAAAACCTTCCACAAAGCTCTTTGAGACAATTTTCATCAAATTACTGTAGCCTTGATTGTTCTCTGCCAAAAGCACCAGATGGTAATACCGATCTTCTCCTGCCCCAGTTTCCCTGTCGAATCTGGAACTCGGAGCCACATAGACCTCACATCCTAAGATTGGATTAATTCCTGCTGCTTTGCAGGCACGATAAAAATCTATACATCCATACATAACTCCGTGGTCCGTGATGGCCGCACTGTCCATTCCTAATTCTTTGACCCGCTCCACATACTCTGTAATCTTATTCGACCCATCCAGCAAACTATATTCTGTATGAACATGAAGATGTGTAAAATTCATCACCAATTCTCCTTTGTGTCGCACAAGGCATCTTTGTCACCATTCATCTATCAACATATCATCGTATTCGTGTCAATCTCTTCTGTAAATTCTTCCATCTCTAATCTCGATCTCTCCGTTTTTCAACATATGTCCCACTGCCCTTTTAAACGCATTTTTACTGAGACCGAATTCTCTCTCGATCACCTGAGGAGAGACCTTGTCATCAAAAGGTAACACTCCTGCAAACTCATCTATCACCTTTCGAACCAGTTTCGCGTCTTCTCCAATCTGAAGATACGCTTTTTGATGAGCACTCAGATTCATTTTCCCGTCCTCTTTCACCTCAGTCACGCGGAATTTTCGAACCTCTCCAATTCTAAATTTCCCCTGTGCCTCCCTCTTTGGCACCATCGCACAGTAATGGTCATCCACTGCCACAAATACTCCGAAACGTTCACTGATTTCATAGACACGACCCTGCACTTCATCGTTCATTCCATAGGGAGTTCTCAATGACAGATATGGATAAACTTTCATGGTCGCACATAATCTATCACTTTTATCAATATAGAGCGCCACCAGACACTCCTGCCCCTCCTTTACCCTCATCGTCTGTTCACGGAATGGAAGCAAAAGATCTTTTTCAAGTCCCCAGTCCAAAAAGGCGCCGATTCTAGAAGTCTGAACTACCTTCAAGACGGCCGTCTCTCCCACCTGAAGATCTGGTTCTCTCACAGTGGCAATCATACGGTCCATAGAGTCTTTATAAATGAACACCTCTAGAATATCACCTTCCTTTGTCTGTTCCGGCACCTGTTTGATCGGAAGCAGTACTTTCTCCTTCACATCTGTCTGCATAGACTCTCCCAGATATACTCCAAAATCCACTTTCTTTAACACCTGTAATTTCTGTTTCTTACCTAATTGAATCATAGATTCTCCTTTTCTTTATTTTTCTTTCTTGCTAAATTCCACTATAGCATAAGGCTTTCCAGTTTCCTGATTCAATGACACCACACAACGTTTGGGCTCCTCGGATACCCAAGGTATAATCCGTTCTCCCAGTCTCGCCTGCATTTTATACTCTGCCCGCATCTGCCAGATTTCAAAATCCTTTGGAAGATACTCTGTAGCCATCGTAATATACTGGCTGTTGTTCACATGATGATTGGTATCTAAATGATGTTTCTGCACCAGAAAACTTTCCCGCTTTTCTCCCTGACTCAAAAGTCCGATTTTTCTAGGTGCGTACTCCATCTCCAATTTAGGTTCCAATTGATATCCCTGTGTGTTCTCCGGCTGCAATTTTACCGGCATCCCAGAATCCGTATTCATAAAACTCCACAGAGTATTCGCCTTGCACAAGCTCTCGCCCTGAGAAGTGCGCAATATAAAGTTCCTCATTCCCATAAAACCTTTAAAATCATAAGGCCAAGTTTCCACTGTCAGCTCTTCCCCATGTTCTGGATAGCGCTCCACAATGATCTGCCAGGATGACAAAACCCAGCCTCTGTGTATTTTTCTCAATTTTTTCATTCCTAAGCCTACATCCTCAGAATGAAACGTACAACAATCCTGAAAATAATTTAAAATAGCTGGCAGTGTCAGCTTTCCATCTTCATCGATTTCACTGTATCTTACTCTGCTCCTAAATTGATACCCCATATCTTTCACCCGTCCTTTTCATCCTTCATCGATATGATGTTTCTAATCTAAATTTTTTGCTCGCTTTGCGAGACACCTCAACCTAGCGTATCAAGGTTTTTTCTATTACATAACACAAAAAGGACTTTGCAGACACCTGCAAAATCCTTCTCTCAGACAGGGCTACCAGGATTCGAACCTGGAAATGACGGAGTCAGAGTCCGTTGCCTTACCATTTGGCGATAGCCCTATTCACGCGACAAAATGAATTATATACTATGTCTTTTAATAATGCAAGCACTTTTTTCATTTTTTTCAAAAAAATGTAACTGCTTAAGCAGAAGATTTTACATTTATTTTCATTATAGCATAGGTTTTTTCATTTTACATTAAGAAAACATGTGGTATAATAGGAATACGTTACAATTTAGACTTTCAATATTCCGCGAGGTGTTTTTGTATATTTTGTACAAAAATCCCGAGACATACTCGCGCCAAACTGCTGCAACAGCAGTTTGTGTGCATTGCGAAGCGTGTTGTTGCTCACGGACTGTAAGTGAGTGAACAGGAATACTTATAGCGATGCTACCCTCAATTGATAAGGGTAGGACTGATAAAAAGTCAATTATACTCGTGAAAACATAAGAATAAGGAGAACAACTATGAGAGCAAATAATTTGACTCTGTTGACAGATTACTACGAATTGACAATGATGCAAGGCTATTTTAAAAATCCCACAGACCAATCAGTAATCTTCGACGTTTTCTACCGCAATAATCCCTGTGGAGGAGCCTATGCTATCAACTGTGGTCTGGAACAGGTCATTGAGTACATCGAAAATCTTACTTTCTCTTCTGATGATATCGAATATCTGCGCAGTCTTCATACCTTTGACGAAGATTTCCTGGAATATCTGTCCGATTTTCACTTTTCCGGTGATATCTATGCTATTCCTGAAGGTACAGTCGTATTCCCTCATGAGCCTCTGTTAAAAGTTATCGCTCCCGTCATCGAGGCACAGCTTTTAGAAACTGCAATCTTAAATATTATCAACCATCAAAGTCTGATTGCGACCAAGGCATCCAGAGTCGTACACGCCGCCCGCGGGGACGGTATTATGGAATTTGGACTTCGCCGTGCTCAGGGACCTGATGCCGGAATTTTTGGCGCAAGAGCTGCCATTATCGCCGGCTGCATCGGTACCTCCAACGTACTCACCGGACAAATGTTCGATGTCCCAGTACTTGGTACCCATGCTCACAGTTGGATCATGAGCTTTCCAGATGAATATACCGCATTCAAAACCTACGCAAAGCTCTATCCGGACGCCTGTATTCTGCTCGTGGATACCTACGATACTTTAAAATCCGGAGTTCCCAACGCAATCAGGGTATTTGAAGAAATGCGTGAAGAGGGAATCCCTCTGACCCGGTACGGAATCCGTCTGGACAGCGGCGATCTAGCCTATCTGTCCAAAGAAGCTTATAAGATGCTTGCCGCCGCTGGATTTGACGACGCCGTCATTTCTGCTTCCAGTGATTTGGACGAATACCTGATTGACAGCTTAAAAGCTCAGGACGCAAAAATCAACTCCTGGGGAGTCGGCACAAACTTAATTACCTGTAACGATAACCCTGCATTCGGCGGTGTATACAAGCTAGCCGCAATCAAGGATAAGGACAGTAATGAATTTATCCCCAAAATCAAACTCTCCGAGAACACAGAGAAAGTCACAAATCCCGGCAACAAAACGATTTATCGAATTTACAATAAATCCACCGGTAAAATCAAAGCTGATTTAATCTGTCTCGCAGACGAAACCTTTGACGAGAGCGAAACTATGGTAATTTTTGATCCCATTGACACCTGGAAAAAGACTCGTGTCCTGGGAGGAACCTATATTATGAGAGAGCTTTTAACTCCAATATTCCTAAATGGCAAAAAAGTTTACCACTCACCTTCCGTGATGGAACTTCAGGCATACTGCCGTCAGGAAATGGATACTCTCTGGGAAGAATCCAAACGTCTCATCAATCCTCATGAAGTCTATGTAGATCTTTCTCAAAAACTTTATGATCTGAAAACTCGCCTGCTGGATGAAATGGGTTCTGAGAATCTCTATGACGATCAAGAATTCTTCTAACATAAAACCTCCTTTTGTTTCATATAGTTATACGAAGCAAAAGGAGGTTTTTTATGTCTCAGTATACACGTCTTATCAATCGGTCCCATCCGTTATCCCCTGATTATCGCCCGGTCTCTCTGATAGATGCCGGAATTCCTTTTGACGCCCCTCTCACAGATCCAAAGCGTCTTTTGGAGCCACAGGCTGCCTATGCGGCACGAGAGTTATTCGCACTGGCCTCCTCCTGTGATATCCAACTTTATGGTATCTCCGGTTACCGTTCCTACAGTCGTCAATCACAATTATACAATGGTTCTTCTCAAATTGCACCGCCTGGCGCAAGCGAACATCAAAGTGGTCTTGCCTTGGATGTGTCCTGTCTCAGCATTGGCCTTAATTTGTCAGAAAAATTTGCAGACACCCCTGAGGGAAAATGGCTCTATGCCCATGCTCCACTCTATGGCTTTATTCTGCGCTATCCTAAGGATAAACAGCATATTACCGGATACCCCTGGGAACCCTGGCATATCCGGTATGTCACTAAATCTCTGTCTGTCTACTTAAAATGGACTGGGATGACATTGGAAGAATACCATCAGCTAAGTCACTGTTCCATCTGACGGCCTAAAAAACCAGCGGCTGTCTGGACCAGTTTTTTCTCAGTCTCTCCCATAATGTCTTTCTCTTCTCTGCCCATCAGAATAACCGCGCCAATAGCATCGCCTGAACAGATAATCGGCCAAATCACTTGTGAAGGAGCTTCATTTTTCTGTTCCTTGACTACCTGAATGTGTCCTTTTTCTCCAAATTTACTGCACTTTGCTTCTCTTCCTCCAATCAAAGCTTCCAGTTCCTGGCTGATTTCTTTTCCTTGGAGCTCCCTGCTCCCACTTCCAGAGGTTGCCACGATTTGATCGTGATCCGCGATACAGGAAATCAAACCTGTCGTCTGAGAAAGAGCTTCGGTGTATTCCTTCGCAAAAATGCTAAGTTCGCCAATCGGTGAATACTTCTTTAAGATAATCTCCCCTTCACGGTCTGTAAATATCTCCAAAGGAGTTCCCTCTTTAATCCGAAGTGTGCGACGAATTTCCTTTGGTATTACCACTCTTCCAAGATCGTCAATTCTTCGGACAATTCCTGTAGCTTTCATATAAAAATCCCTCCGTTTTATATCTTCATCGTGTAGATGATTGTAGTATCTGTAAAAAAGAGGAATTTATACGCGTTTAACCTTTCTCACTTTATTTGAACTATTTTCTTTTTCATTATATAATAAAGAAATGAGGAAATTTTAACAATTAAGGAAGGTATCTGCCATGAATCAATCCAACATGCTCACAGGCTCACCAGGAAAAACTCTTTTCCTTTTTGCAGTCCCCATGATGATTGGAAATCTGTTTCAGCAACTTTATAACCTCGTAGACTCTGCTGTAGTCGGTAAATACGTAGGCGAGAACGCTTTGGCTGCAGTGGGAGCCTCCTATTCTATTACCAATGTGTTTATCGCCATTGCCATAGGAGGTGGGATTGGAAGTTCTGTGATTATCTCTCAATATCTGGGGGCCGGAAATATACGAAAAATGAAGACTTCCATTTACACTGCCCTTTTCAATTTTCTGGGAATCAGTTTATTTCTAGGAGTCTTCGGAGCTTTTTTTCATCACCAAATCTTAATATGGATGGATACGCCTCAAAATGTATTGGCCGAGGCAGGTATCTACCTGAAAATATATTTTTATGGCCTCCCGTTTTTGTTCATGTACAATATACTTGCTTCTATTTTTAACTCTATGGGAGATTCGAAGACACCTCTTTGTCTGTTAATTTTTTCTTCTGTTTTGAATATCTTCTTTGATCTGGCGTTTGTGATAGGACTTGACCTGGGAGTCTTAGGCGTTGCTGTGGGCACTCTGATTGCCCAAGGAATCTCATCCATCGTCTCATTTCTTTTACTAATGCGTCGACTTAAAGCTAATTATCAAACCAATGGCCTCTCAGACAGTCCACAGACCTCAGATCCCCAAAAAATCTACAGTAGAACCATTACATGGAAAATGACCAAAATCGGCGTTCCCTCTATCTTGCAGCAGTCTATCGTCTATATAGGAATGCTTTTAGTCCAAGTCGTCGTCAACAGCTTTGGTTCCTCTGTAATGGCTGGCTACACCGCTGGAATGCGCATAGAATCTATATGCATTGTACCCATGACTGCCGTTGGAAACGCAATGTCTTCCTTCTCCGCCCAAAATTTAGGGGCTAGGCAACCTGAACGTGTGAAGCAAGCATACAAAGCCTGTTACCTCATAGATGCATCCATTGCCGTTTTTCTCTGCCTGATCTTGCATTTGTTCGGCAATACATTTTTGAGTGGTTTTCTGGATGCCTCTTCTGGTACAGAAGCTTATTCTGTGGCCTCTGCTTATATGATCTTCCAGTCCTTTTTTTATATCTTCATAGGACTAAAATGCTGTACTGACGCGATTCTCAGAGCCTCCGGAGACATGCTGATCTTTACACTGGCAAATTTAGTCAATCTCGCCCTGAGAGTATTTATTGCCAACCATTTTGCTCATAGTTGGGGCATTCAAGCAATCTGGATGGCTGTTCCCATTGGTTGGTCTATCAACTATCTAATCTCCTTGCTTCGGGTTCTCACAGGGAAATGGAAAAAAATACATTTGATCTAAAAAATCTCTCTTTCCGGGAGATTTTTTTTTCCAAAAACCTCTTGATTTTTGAATAAAAAGTGTTATAGTTATCATATACTTAATATATAGTTTTAAAAACTACTTGTCAAAGTTTTATTTATAACAGGAGGCGACTTTTTATGACATTAAAATTAAAAGACCCAGGTAGCGCAATCACCCATGGTATCGCAATGCTGCTGGCACTAATCGGCGCAGTACCATTGCTTTTTAAAGCAGCCAGCTCTTCTGGAGCTGAGACTATCATCCCCCTTGCTATTTTTATTTTCACCATGTTCTTGCTCTACACTGCAAGCACAGTCTATCACTCCGTAGACTCCACAGAGAAAGTCAATCGTCGTCTTAGAAAAATCGATCACATGATGATTTTTATTATGATAGCTGGCAGTTATACTCCTATCTGCTTGATTACTTTAAACAATACCCTAGGTTATGGCCTTTGTATCGCTGTGTGGACGATCGCAATCATAGGAATCATTTTTAAAGCGGCGTGGATTACCTGTCCGAAATGGGTCTCTTCCATCCTGTATATTGGCATGGGTTGGCTTTGTGTTTTGGCCCTGGTTCCTATCTACCACTCACTTTCCCATGCTGGATTTGGTTGGCTGTTAGCCGGTGGAATTATCTATACCATCGGCGGTGTCATTTATGGTCTGAAACTCCCAATCTTTGATGCCAAACACAAGAATTTCGGTTCACATGAGATTTTTCACATTTTCGTGATGGCTGGAAGTATCTGTCACTTTATCGTAATGTACTTTTTCGTCTGCCCATTGGCTGTCTGAATTTTAAAAAGCGCAGCTTGTCGTGGTGAAATAATTTCCCGCGGCGAGCTGCGCTAGTTGCATCCTTATTCATAGAAATTCTTTTCTTACTGTCAAAATCTGATTCTTCTTTTTCCTATAATAAATAACCCCTGTCAAATCTGCCAATATCCAGCCAATGGGGACCGATGCCCAAATTCCCGTCACTCCTATAGATGGAATCGGCGCCAAGGTATAAGCTAGAAAAACCCTGGTCCCCAGAGATATCACTGTCAATACCACGGACATGCCCGGTCTATTGACCGCTCTGTAAAAGCCATACAGAAGAAATAAAAACCCAATCCCAAAATAAAAAGCGCCTTCAATTCTCAGATACCTGACTCCCACTCCCACAATATCTATGTGAGACGGGTCCACAAATATTTCCATCAATGGCTTTGCAAAGACACAGACCACAAAACTGATAAATAGGCAAAACCCAAAGGATACCAGCGCAGAACTTTTTATTCCTTTTTGGATACGTTCCCGTTTTCCCGCTCCAAAATTTTGTGCAATATAAGTAGAAAATGCATTTCCAAAGTCCTGAACTGGCATATATGCAAACGAATCTATCTTCACCGCCGCCGCAAAAGCTGCCATCACAACTGTTCCAAAACTATTTACCAATCCCTGCACCATTAAAATGCCCAGATTCATAATTGATTGCTGAATACACGTCAGAAAAGATAGCCCCGCAATTTCCTTCAATATCTGTCCGTCCCATTTCATATGGTGTGTCTGAATCTGAAGATGCGGAAAACGAACTCTATAGTAGAGCATAATTCCGACTCCCGACACATACTGCGAGATGACAGTAGCCATCGCTGCTCCCTTGACTCCCCAGTGAAACACAAGTACAAAAACCAAATCCAGCACAATATTTAAAACTGATGAAAAGGCTAAAAATACCAGTGGTGTCACAGAATTTCCAACTGCTCTCAAAAGATTTGCGAAATAATTATAAAGAAATGTCGCAAAAATTCCCGCAAAGATATATAACAGGTAATCTCTCATCAGCTTCACAACTTCTGCCGGCACTTGAAGCAATTCAATAATGAAATCAATCTGAGTAAATACGATAAAATTCAGTAAAATTGTAACAGAACCAATCAATACAAAGGAAATAAAAAATCCTTTTTTCAATCTGTCATAGTTTTCTCTCCCAAATTCCATGGAAAAGAAAGCGCTGCTCCCCATACACAGCCCCAGTAATATCGACGTCAAAAAAACCATCAATGTATAAGACGAGCCCACGGCTGCGAGAGCATCTGCTCCGAGAAATCTTCCTACAATCAAAGTATCCGCCACATTATACAATTGTTGCAGTAAATTTCCTACCATCAGCGGAAAAGCAAATTTCAACAGATTCTTTGTGATACTTCCCTCAGTTAGACGATATTCCACAGTTTATTTTCCTTTCGAAATTAATATCATTCTTTATGAATAAAATAATATCAAATTTTATTCATATCGTCAATTATTACTTACTTTTCGTTTTATATGATCTGTGCTATAATATAACAAAAATATATTAAACAAAAAAGGAGAAGCTCTATGTACTTAGACAATCTGGATTCTTTCGATCAGCAAATACTTTCGCTGTTGACCAAAAACGCAAGATATTCCTATTCAGAAATCGGTGACATCATTGGTCTTTCCAGAGTCGCTGTAAAAAGTCGTATTGACGCCCTTGAAAAAAAAGGAATTATCGAAGAATACACAACTATCATCAATCCTCAAAAAATCAGCGGAGCAGTCTCCTGTTATTTTGAGATTGAGACACAGCCAAAATACCTGAATGCCATTATCGACAAACTAAAATACAACGACACAGTCACTCAGATCTACAGAATGAGCGGCAATTGCTGCCTCCACATTCATGCGGTCGCAGCTAGTCAAGACGAACTTGACCATTTTATTCGCAAAGAAATTGATTCTCTAGAGGGTGCCATCCGTATTCAAACCCATGTTATTTTATCTCGAATTAAAGATGTCAAGGGCCTGCGACTCTAATCGCAGGCTCTTTTTAGGTACAGTTCGTGTATATCCTCATAACATCTCACATACTCTAATTAAGAGAACAACTTATCGGCGGTCAGATATGAGAACACGTCTTTCTATTTTTTTGTCTTCCTTTTTTATCCTGCTGTTCTTTCCTTTCCTCTGTACCTTCGTTTTTCACGGAGCACAGGCTTGTACTCTCCTCCAACCTGCCAAAGCAGAAAAATTTCTTCCCTATCTTCTAAGCCTACAGATTGACGATAATAAATCCTCAGAAGCTCTCAAAACCCAGGCAGTTATAGCCCGCTCGAATCTAAACTATCAACAATCCCAGGGAAAATCTCTCTTAGAAATATTAAAAACTCAATTTTCTGATATTTTGTCCTCGCCATCTTGGTATCGAATTTTTTTCATATCAGATTCTTATCAAAATGCCACCGAGAGCACCTCCGGTCAGATTTTGACTTTTGAAAATACTCCTTGCCTAACCCCTTATCACGAAGTCAGCTGTGGAAAAACCCGCAGCGGCGAGGAAGTTTTCCACAATTCTGCGTTTTCCTATCTAAAATCGGTGGATAGCTCACAGGACCTTGAAGCTCCCAACTATTTTACAACTCAAGATATTGCCTCCCAACAGTTTCCTTCTTCACTCGAAATACAAAAAACAGATTCTTCCGGTTATGTTCTCACTCTCAATGCTGATGATACAACTTTTTCCGGAGAGTATTTTCGCCATGAATTCGGTTTGGCATCCAGCTGTTTTTCCATACAAAAAAATGGTGACAACCTACGTTTTCTATGTAAAGGTCAAGGACATGGTGTCGGATTAAGCCAGTATGGAGCCGAAATTATGGCAGAGGATGGCAGTACCTACGATGAAATTCTGCTTTGGTATTTTCCATCACTTATGCTGACTACAACTGACTTTTAAGATATCTTATAATAAATGTCACAAGCATATTTTCTCAAATAAATTGAAAACTATTGCATAGACTCTCAGATTCTGGCAACCCTATCTTTATAGAAAAGATGATAGAGGTGAAAAGAATATGATGAAAAAAGGAACCATCACAAGAATTATTGTCAATGGCGTGTTATTAGCTGCCATCATTGCGTTGGGTATTACACTATTTCAATCAAAACCACAGACAAAAGAAGCCGTTCCCGAGACTGAGAACACCGAAGAATTGGCTGAGGCTGAAGAAGAACCTTCCGTGGACGCAGATACCAATGATGTCCAGGCAAACTTAGAGGAGTCAGCAGAAACCAGTGATGAAGATTCTGAGCCAAGTGTGACTGAGGAAGAAACCCCTGTTGAAACAGAAGAGACAACAGATAACCCGGACAGTGAAACCAGTTCTGAAGAAGAGACACAAAGCACATCCGCTTCTGTTCTTCCACAGGTAAATTTCACAGAAGCCTCACTGATGCAGTGGCCAGTTGAGGGAGAGCTGATGATGGATTACAGTATGGAAAACACTACTTATTTTTCTACTCTAGATCAGTACAAACTAAATCCTGCAATTGTAGTAAAAGCCGTAGTCGGCGCACCTGTAAAGGCTGCCTCAAACGGAACGATCACTTCAATTGCTGACACAGCTAAGACCGGTACTACTCTTACCATGGATATGGGTAACGGCTATCAATCTGTATACGGACAACTGACAGATCTTCTAGTAGAAGAAGGACAAACAGTAAAAGAAGGTACCATATTAGGTTACATCGCTGAACCAAGTAAATACTACAGCATCGAAGGAAGCAGTCTCTACTTCGCTATGACAAAAGATGACCAACCTATCGATCCCATTACCTATCTTCCTTAAGGACAATATATTGAAAAGGCCCGTTTTGGGCCTTTTTTATATTTGTTACTGTTCACTCACTTACGCTTTTCCCTAAATTTAAAAATCTAAAATCATACGTTCACATATCAGAAAAATTTACGTATAATAAAGAAGATACCAAAGAAAGCCCGCAATCGACTTCTCTACTCTTACTTGTTCTTTATGGGAAATATACTATTTCATCGATTGCTTCAGATAGACTGGGATGCCTTCTCCGCCATCAGGTATTCGGCATCCCTTTACATAGATATCGCAGCATCTTTACCGTCAGAGGAATAAATATGAACTACACTTACATTGTCCAATGCTCGGATGGAACTTTCTATACAGGCTGGACCAACGATCTCTCACAGCGTCTAAACGCCCATAATTCTGGAAAAGGCGCTAAATACACACGAAACCGCACTCCTGTCGTTCTCGTCTATTATGAGGCCTTTTTAACACGTCAGGAAGCCATGAAAAGAGAATATTCGATCAAACAGCTGTCCAGGAAGGAGAAATTGGCATTGATTAACTTTTAATGTCTGCTCATGTGAACACGGCAGTCATTTGCTGAGATTATTGCACAAAAAAAGAATCTCAAAAACTGAGATTCTAAATTTATCTTTCATGAGGCATCGGGGATTCGAACCCCGGACAACTTGATTAAAAG